>OGHH01001202.1_pt1 | contig 20700 bp, 20 predicted proteins | sample 1571471 | NCBI WGS metagenome assembly OGHH01 (sample SAMEA2581936, study PRJEB24529) | metagenome | biome: Human gut stool | place: China | collected 2011
GGCAAGCTCCAGAATCCGGCGGCGTATCGCTTCGGCCGTGCCGATTTTGAGGCCGTCCTCGCGCAGCGCCTCGCCCGAAATGAAAGCGCTCGAAGAGAAGGCGAGCGCCGCCGCGCGGGACAAGGAGACTGCCATCCGCGCGCAGGACTATGAAAAGGCGGCGCGGCTGCGCGACGCGGAGGAGAGCTTCCGCGCGCAGGCGGCAGCTGAGCGGAAAAAACAGGCGCGCGAGGCGGAAAAGACCGCTGTGCGCGTGACGGCAGAGGACATCGCCGCCGTGGTGTCGAACTGGACGGGCATTCCGGTGACAAGGCTCAACGAGAGCGAAAGCGCGCGGCTTTTGACGCTTGAAGAAACGCTTCATGCGCGCGTTGTGGGGCAGGACGAGGCAGTGTGCGCTGTGGCGCGCGCCATCCGCCGCGGGCGCGTCGGCGTCAAGGACCCGAAACGGCCTGTCGGGTCGTTCCTCTTCCTCGGTCCCACGGGCGTGGGTAAGACGGAGCTCAGTAAAGCGCTCGCCGAGGCGGTGTTTGGCAGCGAGGACGCGATGATCCGCATCGACATGAGCGAGTATATGGAAAAGCACGCGGTATCGCGCCTGATCGGCTCCCCCCCTATCTCGGCCACGACGAGGGCGGGCAGCTGACGGAAAAGGTGCGGCGCAAGCCATACTCCGTTGTGCTTTTCGATGAGATCGAAAAAGCGCATGAGGACGTGTGGAACATCCTGCTGCAAATTTTAGAGGACGGCGTCGTGACGGACGCGCAGGGGCGCAAGGTGGACTTTCGTAACACGGCGGTCATCATGACGTCGAACATCGGGGCGAAGAGCATCACGGCGGCGGGCACGCCGCTCGGCTTTGCGCCGGAGGAGCAGAAAAGCGCCGACGCGCAGTTCGCTGCCGTGAAGGCGGCGGTGATCGCGGAGCTGCGGCGGACGTTCCGACCGGAGTTTTTGAACCGCGTGGACGAGACGATCGTCTTCCACCGCTTATCGCGCGAGGACTGCACCGAGATCGCGCGGCGGCTGCTTGCGCAGACCGTTTCCCGCGCCGCGGCGCTCGGCATCACGCTTGAGGCGGACGAGGACTGCACGGTCTCTCTCGCCGAGCGGGGCTACGACGTTTCCTACGGCGCGCGTCCCCTGCGGCGGCTCATCCGCAGCGAGGTGGAGGACGCGCTCGCGACCTGCCTTTTGGACGGCACGCTCGCAAGCGGCGACACGGCGGTTTTGGCGGCGGAAAACGGCACGCTCTGCGTGCGCCGGCGGGAGAAAGCGGCGGCCGCCGCCCTCGGCGACGTCGGTGCGCAGAAGGCGTGAAAAAAGGGACGCATCAGACAGAAGACCCGACCGATGGATGCTCATCGGTCGGGTTTTCATGCTTGTGCAAAGATTTTTTGCGGTCGAATGATGCAGGGGAACTTCGTTCTTGAAGGGATGAAACCGGTTCGGCAAACCACAATTAGTTGCTGCTGTCCCCTGCGATTAGAGTTGTTTCTAATTGCACTTGATAAGTATTTTCTTCTCCGCTTAGATTGGTCGTTTTTAATTCAAACCACAGATTATCAGCCAGCTTATCGGCATCGCCGTCTCTCAAAACATCACCGGAAATTTTCCCGATATTACCGGAAACGTCTATTGTCCCGCCTGTTTGATCGGCAACTGCATGGGAAAGTAAAATGGAGTCTTCCTCGCCATCAACATAAATGGTGGTGGAATATGCGGTAATATCAGCAAAATCATCTGACATTACTTTCAAATTGCCGCCATAGCAGATTTCATCTTTCCCCGATAGAACAATTACGCCATTTGATACCGAAATCGACTCGCTATTTCCGCTGAATGAATAGACCTTCAAGGACTGCTCCTGACTGCTTTTAGAAGAATTTCCGCATCCGGTAAATAACACCGTACAGACCAGCAGCGACAGGATAATGGTTGCAATTTTTTTCATCATCTTTTACCTCAACAACTTTCACCTTTTTGCTTTATCTGCGCGTTGCGGCGTTCCAAACGCCTGCCCGAGGGGATGCGCTCCTCCTCATTCAAAGCGCTCAACGGTCGTTGCGAGGTCGTAGCTTGCCTTGAGCGCCTTGAGCTTTGCCATCGGCTCGCCCACGGAGTGCTTGTCGAGCGCGGCGCGGTCGCGCCAGTGCTCCACGAGCAGCACGCAGTTTTCCTCGGCAAGAGGCCGGTAGTAGTCGTACTGCATGCAGCCCTCTTCCGCGAGGACGGCGGCGCGCAGGCCGCTTCGCTCCATCTCCGATGCAAAGTCATTAGCCTTTTCGCCGCGATAGAGAACGTGAAGTAAAATGCCTTCCATAAAGTAACGCTCCTTTCCTGCTTGTGCGTATTACGATACGTCGATCATTTCGAGGTATTTGTAGCCGTTTTCGGCAATGTGATCCTTGCGGCCCTGCAAATTGTCGCCGAGCAGCAGATCGAACGAGCGCGCCGTCGCCTCCGCATCCTCGGGCATGACCTTGATGAGACGGCGTGTCTCGGGGTTCATGGTCGTGAGCCACATCATTTCAGGGTCGTTTTCGCCGAGACCTTTCGAGCGGTCGACCTTGTAGCGCTTGCCCTCAAGGGTCTTGACAATGTCGTTTTTCTCCTTGTCCGTGTAGGCGAACCACGTCTTTTCGCCGCAGGTGATCTCAAAAAGCGGGGTCTCGGCGATGTAGACGTAGCCCTCGCGGATCAGTGTCGGGCAGAGGCGGTAGATCATCGTCAGGATGAGCGTCCGGATTTGGAAGCCGTCGACATCGGCATCGGTGCAGAGGATGACCTTGTTCCAGCGAAGATTGTTGATATCAAAGGCGTTCAGGTCCTTGACAAACTTGCCCGGCACCTCGACGCCGCAGCCGAGGACCTTCAAAAGGTCGGTGATGATCTCACTCTTGAAAATACGCGGATAGTCGGCCTTGAGACAGTTTAAGATCTTGCCGCGCACGGGCATGATGCCCTGAAATTCGCCGTCGCGCGAGAGCTTGACGCTGCCGAGGGCGCTGTCGCCCTCGACGATGTAGATCTCGCGGCGCGAGACGTCGCGCGTGCGGCAGTCGACAAACTTTTCGACGCGGTTTGAGATGTCGATGCTGCCGGAGAGCTTTTTCTTGATGTTCAGGCGCTGCTTTTCCGCGCTCTCGCGGCTTCTTTTGTTGATGAGCACCTGCTCGGCGATCTTGAGCGCGTCGACGCGGTTTTCGATGAAATAGGTTTCGAGGCGGGACTTCAGAAAGTCCGTCATCGCCTCCTGCACGAACTTGTTCGTGATGGCCTTTTTCGTCTGGTTTTCGTAGCTCGTCTGCGTGGAGAAGTTGTTGGAGACAAGAATGAGGCAGTCCTCAATGTCCTGCCAGGCGATGCGCGCCTCGCCCTTCTGGTATTTGTTGTTGTCCTTCAAATACTTGTCGATGGCGTAGACAAAGGCGGTCTTCGACGCCTTTTCGGGGCTGCCGCCGTGCTCGAGCCACGAGGAGTTGTGATAGTGCTCGATGCGTTGCACCTTGTTCGAAAAGCAGCACGCGCAGGAGAGCTTGACCTTGTATTCGGGCTTGTCCTCGCGGTCGCGGCCGCGGCGCTCCGTCTCCCAGAAGACGGGGGTGGTCAGGGCGTCTTCACCCGCGATCTCGGCGACATAGTCGATGATGCCGTTTTCATAGACGAAGTCCTGCGTCTCAAAGTGGCCGGGGAGGACTTCATTTTTGAAGCGGAACGTGATGCCCGCGTTGACGACGGCCTGACGGCGCAGCGTTTCGACATAGTAGTCGGCGGGAATGTCGATATCGGTAAACACGTCGAGGTCGGGCAGCCAGCGCGTGCGCGTGCCAGTTTTGCGGCCGCGGTCGGTCGGCTCGATCCTGAGCTCATCGCCCTCTTTGCCCACGGGCTCGCCGCGTTCAAAGTGCAGGGAGTATTTGTTCCCGTCGCGCCAGACGGTCACGTCCATATAGCGCGAGGAATACTGCGTCGCGCACGCGCCGAGGCCGTTGAGGCCGAGGGAGTATTCGTAGTTGTCGCCGTCCAAGTTGTTGTACTTGCCGCCGGCGTAGAGCTCGCAGTACACGAGCTCCCAGTTGAAGCGCTTTTCCTTGGGGTTATAGTCCACAGGGCAGCCGCGGCCCATGTCCTCTACTTCGATGCTGTGGTCTAAGTAGCGGGTGACGGTGATGAGCTTGCCGTGGCCCTCGCGCGCTTCGTCGATGGAGTTCGAAAGGATCTCGAACACGGCGTGCTCGCAGCCGTCCAGTCCGTCCGAGCCGAAGATGACGGCCGGGCGCTTGCGCACACGGTCCGCGCCCTTGAGGGACGAGATGCTCTCGTTGCCGTAATTCGTTTTTTTTGCTTCTGCCATTGGGGTTTCTCCATTTCGCCGAAATTTACGATTCTGATCTTCAAACACAAAACTTGGTACATTATACGATTTTTTGACCACAATGGCAAGTGGCCGCGGCAGATTTTTCCTTTTGCGGGAGAAATGCACGCAGGCGCGGGAATTCCACCGCTGATTTTGCCGAAACGCGTCGAGCATAACCAGTTGTCAACCGGTGGGAACGCACTGGAACAACAAAGTTATTCACAGTTTCCACAGAGTTTTCCACATCGTTATGTCAACAGAATAACCGCGGATAAACCATGAATGGACACGCTTCCGCTTCCTCCGCGCGGTGAAAGAGGGAGAAAGCAAATTTCGTCAATTTGCCCCCTTGACGAAATGGCGCGGACGTGTGCGAAAAAAGAGAGCGCCGCGGCGCTCCTTTTTTTCTCACAGCAGCATCAGGATAACGCCGTACACGATGCTCGCGAGCGTGCCGAACACGATGACCGGCCCCGCGACGACGAACATCTTCGACGCCATACCGGTGATGAAGCCCTCTGGTTGTGTCAAGATAGACATACAGTTTTTTCGGAATTTTTTCAGCTGCCTCCAAAGTGGACCGCTTATTGTTTTAGCTTGCCGTTACAAATGCAAACCCGCTCGAAGTACGCATATCTATCTCAATCTCTCCTGAAGGGTACACACGAACCCGCTCTACAAAATTTCTAATTATTTCCGGATCATAATCTTTAAGCAGGATGATCTGATCGGCTGTTCTTTTTCCCGCCGCAAGATTACCTCGAGACTCATAGTGCTCTACCAGAAGCCGCTTGATCTCTTCAGCTCTACTTGAGAGTCTTGCCAGCTTCTCTGAATCTGTCTTCTGGATATCAGCAAATTTCTCTCTGCTTATGCGACCCGCTCGGTATTGCTCATATAGTTCAGCCTTTCTACTTTGGAGCCGTCTTGTCATATTGGTGTTAGCATCAAGCTCCGTTTGAATACTTGAAAGCTTTTTGTCAATGCATGCCTGCATCAAGCAATGCTGCTCAAGGAAGCTCCTACTTTGTTCCCGCAGCATCTGAAGAACAGCTTGCTCAATATGGGCCTGATTGACAAAGAGGCCTGCACACTCAGCACCCTTAATACTGTCATTTTTCGGGCAAACAAGGTGTGGTTCCTTTGCTGGATTCTTTCGGAGCTTCCTCCCGCAGCAGCCACACACAAACAGATTGTTGGCTCGGTTCCCGGCAGTATTCTTGTTAACATTCCGAATACGCCCTTGGAGCGCATTCTGTGCCGCTCGGAACAGCTCCTCCGAAATGATTGCTTCATGTGTACCTGGCACTATGATCCATTGATCTCGGGGCAACGACCGCATCTTAGGCTTTCCTACTTCTTCTGTCTCTCGAGTATTGGTAATCATCTTACCGGTATAGCGCTCATCAGTCAAAATCTTTCGAACAGCCCCCTTGAGCCAGATTCCAGTCTCTTCCTTGACCACCCCATTATAAAACCCGCCATTTCGCCGTTTATGCTCTAACGGGGATGGAATGCCCATATCATTCAGCATTTGAGCGATCTCACTCGTGGTCATGCCTGCAACGCAGGACTCGAAAATCATGACAATGATGTCACGAACCTGCTCATCTACGATCAATCTCTTTTTGTTATGAGGATGGACTTGGTAGCCATAGAAGCCGTTTCCTCCCCAGTATTCACCACGCAGATTGCGGGTACGAAAAGCTGAGCGCACCTTGGTTGATAGATCTCGGCTATACATATTATTGATGAGATTGCGGAGGGCTAACTCAAGTCCGCCCGTGACACCTAAGTAGTCATCACTATCAAAGGCATCATTGATAGAGATAAAGCGGACCCCATAAAGAGGCAGGATCAGTTCGAGGTAGTTTCCCATCTCAAGAAAGTTTCTTCCGAAACGAGATAGGTCCTTCACCATAATGCAATGAATTTCCTGATTGCGAGCCATCTCAATTAGCTCATCGAACTTTGGCCTGTCAAAATGTGTTCCCGTGACACCGTCATCGCAGAACACGATCACTTTATAACCATGGAGCGATTCATGTGTATCATAGTAATCCTGGAGTAACCGCCTTTGGTTGAAAACACTGTTACTCTCATTCTTCAATGCATTTGTTTTGAGATCTCGGTCTTCACTCGACAAACGAATATAAAACGCCAGCACCTTATCCGGCATATCTCTCCGCCTCCTTTCCTCGGGTCGCAGCGACATAGAGAACCTGTTCAATCTCATCACGATGGCGGAATGCCACTTCAACATGGCCATCGTTAAACAAGGTAAGCGTCTCAATGAAGGCTGCTGCCATCTCAGCGTCAAGGGACTCCTGATCCTTATACTTTTCAACCAACAGTGCCCACTGCATTTTGCTGCCAAATCCCGCTGAGTACTTTTCCTTTTCCTTCTCCAATTCAGCAATAAAGATTCTCAAATCATCCGCCCTCCTAGAGTAGTCCTCGCTCAGATCTGTGTAATCTTGATGGCTCAGAAGCCCATCTGCAAAATCGCCATACAGGGCTGCCTTCAGCTGATTGAACTTTTCAATATTTCTCTTTGCATCATCAATCTGGGTTTCATATATCTGATAGCGGGTCTGCGAAGAAGGCGTAGCATTCAAGTTGGCAATCAGTCCCTGGGCATCGGAGAATGCTCTTATCTGAGTTTGGATAAGCCGCAGGGCAAGGGACTCTACATCCTCCTGTTTGACCGCTTTCTTGGGACAAATGGTGGCATTGTAATTCTCATGGAGAGTGCAATAATAGTAATAACCGCGATTAGATTTACTGCGCAAGTACATACTGCGACCACATTCTCCGCAACGAAGAATTCCTTTGAACATACTTCTTCGTTTACTCTTGGAATCGTAGATAGTCGCAAGGCCCTGTTCACTTTGCCTAGCCGAGAGGATGTCCTGAACCTTATCAAAAAGCTCTTTGGAAACAATGGGTTCATGCATACCTTTATTGATAATCCATTCCTCTTCGGGCGTTTTAACTGTAGTCTTTGTCCCCCGATCGCACAGCTGGCTTCTGTACTTTCCGGACACAATCCAACCAAGATAGACCGGATCGACAAGAATTTTCTTGATCGTTTGCAGATACCAGATGGCATTTTTGAACTTCTCCGTCTTCCGCAAACCAATATCGTACAGATAGCGTCCGGGACTGAGCACCCCTTGCTCATTCAGAGTTTTCGCTATGAAGTGGAGAGTATGATTCTCTGCCACCATACGGAAAATGGCAAGAACGATTGGCCCCGTTTGCGGATCAGCAAATAGGTGGTACTTGTCATCCGGATCTAACATATATCCATATGGCGGAGTGCCAGTGGTCCACTTACCAGCAAGCTGCTGCGTCCGTTTCACCGCCCGAATCTTCTTTGAAATGTCTCTCGCATATGCCTCGTTTGCAAAATTTTTCAGTTGGATTGAAATGTCGGCATCATCCCGCAATGAGTCAAAGCGATCGGTAACGGAGATAAAGCGCACACCCATTCTCGGAAAGATCTGCTCAATATACTCACCGTTCTCAATCATATTTCGCCCCAGGCGAGACAAGTCTTTGACAATCACACAGGTCACCTTGCCAGCTCGGATGTCATTCATCATTCGAGCGAATTCCGGGCGCACAAAGCTAACTCCCGAGATATCGTCATCACAATAGAGGTCAAAGACAACTAAATCCTGATGCTGGGAAACAAAGTCCTTCAGCAACGCAATCTGATTACCTATGGTGTCGGCTTCTCGCTTTTGTTCGTTCTCAACCGAGATTCTGGCATACAGCGCTACCTTGTACTGGACGGGGTCTACAACAACTGCGGGTGTGGCTTGGACATTTTTCCTGCTCTTTCTTGCCATGCTTACATCGCCTCCTCTAGTATTCCACGCGCGGCATATTCCTGCAGGCTGCTCACCAAACGGGCATAGTCCTCGGAATGCTCAAAGATGATTTCCAACTTTTCATCTTTGTGAATAACAACTTTTTCAATGCACTCCAGAACAACTGCCCGCGTGAGTGATTTCAATCCTCGATGTTCGGTAAATGTCTTCATCCAGTTGTTCGGGGACTGTTCGCCCGAGAGATAGATACTGAGTTCTCGGTCGATCTGCTCCTGAGCAATCAGCGCATCGGCAATTCTTGCATCATACTGACCTCTGATGTCACAGAAGTCAATCTTCGAAATGAGTCCTTCTTTCATATCTTCATAGAGAGATGCCTTCAGATCGCGATAACGAGCGATTTCTGCCGCAAGTTTTTCTCTGCGCTGCTCACACTTGGCAACATTGATTTTCTGATATGGCACCTGCTGAATTTCAGATAGACACCGGTCGAGCTCAACCACCGCGCTGATATGCTCTTGCAATAGCTGAAGGACAGCTGCCTCAACCTGTGCCTCTGGTACCTGCTTGAGTTCACAGCGATCCTCTTTCGTGCGCACGCTGCAGCGGAAATAGCTGTATAACTTATATCCGTTGTTAATTGTGCTTCGAGTAACTGCGTTCCCGCATTCTCCGCATTCCAACAAGCCGGATAGCGGATAAACTGTCGTTGCTCGTGGTGCTGCTCTCGTATCTATCAGAAGAGCTTTTTGAGCAAGATAGAATGTCCTCTTCGTGACAACAGGCTCATGGGCGTCGTGGATCACAACCCACTCGTTTTCTTCTGTTGGTATTGATTTCTTGATTTTATAGTTTGGTCTACGGCGAAGGCCTTGGCGGAGGGTTCCAATATAGATCGGGTTGGTGAGTATCCGGGCAACTGCCTGCGCTGTCCATTCGCACCGTTCCTTCATTTTGAAGCCGGAGAATAACGGCTCTCCCTTGTGGCGCTTATACTCCAGCGGCGCAAGAATTCCGCTCTCTGCAAGCCGAATTGCTATGCCATTGTTCGTCATGCCTTGAATTTTCCAGTTGAAAATATCCTGGACAACTGTGGCAGCATAGGGATCGGGCTCAATTCGATTGTGGTTTCCCTCGCACTTCTGGTACCCATACGGTGCAAACGGACAAATAAAGTCACCATGTTTCCGCTTCACCTGCAGCTGGCTTCTGACCTTCACTGAGATGTCACGGCTGTAGTTGTCATTCATCAAGTTCTTGAGCGTGATGCTAAACTCGCTACTCTCGTCACGGGTAATCGTGTCGATGTTGTCATTGATAGCGATCAAGCGCACCCCTAAAACAGGAAATAGACGGTGGATATACTTTCCGGAATTGATATACTCTCTTCCGAAACGGGACAGGTCTTTTACGACCACGCAATTGATCCGTCCAGCCTTAATATCGTTCAGCATGCGCTGAAAGGCTGGACGGTCAAAATTCGTCCCTGTATATCCATCGTCTATACGAATGGAGACAATATTAAATTCAGGCTTATCCTTCAGAAAGTCCAGGATAAGCTGCTTCTGGTTGGTAATGCTGTTGCTCTCACGGCCAGATTGCGCCGCAACGATGTCTTCCTTGGAAAGACGCACATAGATGGCGGTATTAAACACAGCCATCTCATTCGCATTATTCTGCATAATCTCACTCCTTTGGCGTGGTCTGTCTGCCTAAGGAGTGAGTATGCTTGATTTAGTCCGAGGCTATTATACCACATCTATGGCCCTTTATCCAGATGAAAAACGGACCTGGCAAGAATTACATCATACTCTGCTGCTGCAGCAGATGCTTGAACACTTCCTCAAAGGATGGCCCGTCCTCTTTGTATTTCACCTTGACAGCAAAGTTGCCCACTCGGACACAGTATGGATTCTTCACTTGCTTCAGATAACTGAGCACTCTTTCACGCACAGGCAAGGATTCATCAATGTGAACGGTGCTCAAGTCTACAAGCTGAGACTTGTCTACTGTCCGAATATCAACCGCCTTCATCGCTTCCCACTGCTCGGGTGTGATATCTCTTGGATCATCAGGGATTTCAGATGCGTTATATGGCACTGTACCAGAAGTAATCTTAGGTTCTTCCATAATACCGATAGCACCTCCTTGGGATATTATCCCTAGTATTATTTGGATTATTCCAGCAGTTCACTCCCCATAATGAATGTAGAAATGAGGGTGTGTTTGACCACCCCCCTCTACTAAAAATTTGTGATCTGCCCAAAAATCATTCCGGTCTCTCTACGCTGAAAAGAGGGATAATATCATAATTCCCATCTTCTGCAGTTTCGAGCCCCAGCTCTTCCAATACCTGTCTTTGAATGTCAGGCTTCAAGTCATCAATATAGATCTCAACGCTCATTTGTCTTCCTCCTGATAAGACTTTTTCAAATCAATCCACTTGCAGTCCGGATAGTTCCCTCGCTTACAGCCAAGGCAGTTGGTCGTAAGGCACTCCTCGAGCCAACATGTGTAGCAGGTATCCATCCCAATATAGTCGCTTGAGGCATACCAAAAACCTGCAGGGGGGCGGTTAACAAGCCAACCGCCACAGACATTACAGTTTTTTTCTTCCCAAACGACCTTTGCAGATTTATCCCACTCAATCTCCTGGCCGCACATAGGGCAGAAGTTCCATCTCGGATGGTCATCATCGCCATCAAACAGAGCCTTCTCACAGTTCGAGCAGGTATAGACTGACTTGATGTTCGGTCGCTCTTGGTTTTCAATAGGAACCATATAGATTCTCCTCATACGCAGAGGGCTGCAGCTAAAATGCTGCAGCCCAAGTCATAATCATTTGTTCCGGAAAAGGTGCTTATAGAGATCATCTACGCCTTTCCGCTTTTGTGTCCAGGTAATCGGTACCATTTCAAAACCAGCGGCCGCACCCATCTCAATATAACGATCACGCGCTTTCCGAACTTCCTCTTTGACCTGATAATCAGAATCAACCATTACGTTGATCCTCTTCACGCCAATGGAGTCTAGTTCTTCAAGGACTCGTTCGTACTGAGAATAGCTCGGTATGCCTGTAAGGCCCACGAAACCACACTCATAAGGTGAACCCTGCGCAAAGCTGTAGGCAAGGTCGGACTTCATAACTCCCTCCGTAAGGCAAACCACTTCATCGCCTTCATGAACGCCGACATAATGCGGGCAGCACTTCGACTGTGTTCCGTAGTACTGGTCAACACTCGTTAGGTTATAGAATTTCTGGTTGTAGACCTTATCAAGCCGAACCTGAATGGCTTCAATTTGGCCGAGCAGGTTTCGGTCGGGTAGCATGATTCCCGAACCTCGGATATCCAACACCCATTGGCCAGAGTCCTTCTGGCAATAAAATCCGGGAACCCCATCAAGAATGCAGCCACGCTCCAACAGCTCTGTAACAATCCGTTTCAAACGTGTTGTGGGCGTCGTTCGATAGCATAGCCGCTCCATCTCCTCTGATTTTAGCCCGCGCTCTTTCAAAGCGGATTGATGTGTTGGGCATAGAGTCAATAATGAGAGAAGGTTGGAATACGTATTATCCCGTACCTCAGCCGAGGCAATAGGGAGCTCTACCGTTTCTATGGAGCGAGGCTTCCGCTTGCATTTGCGCACCGGTTCACCTCCATCTGGCCCGAATATTTTGCAGAGTTCTTCGTAAGCCGTATGGAGATTGACATCACAGTACTCCGCATAAAGATGGAGGATACCCCCACCTTTACCACAGCGGTTACACCGAAACACATTATCGCAGATCTTGACATTCATATGAGCTTTCCGATCTGCACAGAATGGACACCTGCAATGCAGTTGAGTCCCGGTATCTCGTATGACTTCGATGCCAAGAAGATCAACCACTTGCTCAATATCACATGGCAGATCAGGTATTCTGCCCATCTAAACCACCTCCCTTAGCTAGGGGAAGAATCAGCTGGCCATCTGGCCTACCGTTTCCAAAAGCTTTGTAGCCCCTGCTTTCAGTGCGAGATTATGGCCGGAATAGTTCTTCACATACCACGCGAGGTCACCTGGGCTCTTCATAGCGATTTCGCCAAGAGACCAGCCACTAAAGCGGCCAAAATCAACCTTGACGGCTTTCGCCTGTTCAATGGTCATGACACGCAAGAACTCATCCAGCGTTTTGGGGGGCTCCGGAGCAGGAGCATGAGACTGCTGCACAGGAGGCTGAACCTGCTGCTGAGCAGGCTGGGTAGATTTAGGCGCCGTCGCCGTCTGAGAGAAGGCAGGAGGATCCGCTGTCGGTTGAGCGGTAAAACTCGCCACAACACTACCAGGGTGTCCTGCATCTTCATCAGGAGGCATCTTGATTGGGGCATCCGCGATAATACCGGCCAGCGCATCACCATTCATACAGAACTGCGTACCATAACCTGCATCAGCCAAAGCACGGCCCTTTGCGACCGTTTCGGCAATCTCCAAGAAGCGATCGCCAAAGCGGTCTTCCGTTGAGAAACGCTGAGAATACGCCTTCCCAATGAACTGGTCAGCTGGGTCAGCCTTATCGGCATAGATCCTGCAGCATACGATTGCATTCTTCTCATCAACTCGGATAAGCTCCGGGTCGATCTTTCCATTCGGATGGTGCAGGCGGAACCAAAGAAGGCGATATTTGACATCAAGGTAGAGATCGTTTTCGCCTTCCTCACCCACGGTAGTACGCACGAAATCAGCGGGGTTAAAACCATCGACAGCGTTGATGGCAGGGATCACATTAGAGTTCGATTCACTCATGGTAATTGTCCTTTCACAATAAATGTAGAAACGAGGCAGCTTTTGACCACCCCGTTTCCCAAATAATCACGCTACTCGCCGACTCAGCTCGCGGTTATAATAAGCCACGATTCGATCCGCGAGTACCGTATTCCTTTGACCCACATCGCATTTATGGATCGCAACAAAGACTGCCTGCTTTTGCCCAATCAGGATGACCTTTGCCTTGGCTCTGGTCACAGCAGTATAGAGCAAGTTTCGCCGCAGCATGATATAGTGCTCTTTCAAAAGAGGGACAATGATGACAGGATACTCTTGCCCTTGGCTCTTATGAATGGTCGTACAGTAGGAGAACTCCAAATCCTCCAGCATTTCCTGCGTGTACTGTAGTGTCCTTCCATCCAAAAGTCTCACGCATGTGATCGTCTCATCATCCTCTTTCTTCATGTCGGTTATGACGCCGACATCGCCATTTGACACATTGATTCGATTTGCCGTTTGCATAATGCGGTCACCAACTCGAAATACTCGACTGCCGCACTTAACCTCTTTCTTCAGGTTGTTTGGCGGGTTGACAAGGTCTCGAATGGTCTCATTCAACGCATTTGCCGCAACCGCACCTCGCTTACGGAGAGGTGAGAGAATCTGCACGTCCTCAATACCATGCAAAGAGACTTCCTGCAGATAGTTCTTGATGACCAACTGCGCAGCCTCTTCCGAGTTCTGAACTTCCAAAAACTGAAAGTCATCCCCGAACTGAAGATGTGTGTCGTTGTGGTTGATGGCATAGGCGTTTGTGATGATACGGCTATTAGATGCCTGGCGGAAAACAGTCTCTAAGACTGCCGTAGGAACCTTTTCACTTCGAATCATCTCTCGCAGCACATTACCCGCGCCAACAGATGGGAGCTGGTCAGCATCACCGACAATAATCAGCTGAGCGCCCGACTTGATACGATCAAGGAGGATATACGCAAGGCGCATGTCCACCATTGAAAACTCATCAACGACTACCAAGTCTGCTGATAGTAACTCTTTGTCGTTCAGCGGGCTGTCTTCATCCGTCACAAGGCCAAGCGCCGAGTGAAGTGTAGAGGCGTACATTCCCGTCTGTTCTGCCATGCGCCGACTGGCACGGCCAGTAGGTGCAGCCAGCAGGACTTCATTCGCGGGGAACGCAGCTTTATAGATATCCAGTATGAATCGTAGTGTTGTGGTCTTTCCGCTGCCGGGGCCTCCGGTCATGATGGAGATCGGATGCGAGAGGCACAGCTTCACAGCATTACGTTGCGAAGGAGCCAGTCTTTGATGCAAGGTCCTCTCCGCATTGTCGATTTTGCTGTCCAGATCGTCGATCTTTGTAAAGCCTTCTTGGAGTATCATGGACACAATGCGCTTAGCTGACTTAACTTCGCACATGCGCTCGTAACTCAGGTATACACGGCTCCCCTCAACATAGATACGGGATTCCACACGTTCATTTGAGATCGCTTGGCGGATTTCCTCTTCGGAAACCACTTCATCATCGCAGCCCATATTGAGAAGCTCATAGCACTGGCCAACCGTCTCATCAACGGATAGAAAAAGATGTCCAGATACGCGTGCCTCATCCAGCACATAGTTGATCGCACCGGAGTATCGCAAAGGGTGCTTCAAGCTGACTTTTGTTTTACGGGCAATGGAATCGACTGTCATGAAGCCAAAGCCTTTGATCTTACAGAGTTGGAATGGATCCGTTTTCACGATTCTCTGACTGCTATCTCCGAACTCTTCTCGGATCATCGCAACCTTTTTCATCGAAACACCGAAGGGTGCCAAGTATATCATGAGATCGCTCAAGGCCTTCGTTTCCCCGTAAGATTTGATGATTGCCTTGAGTTTTTTCTGGGCAATCCCCTTGACGCTAAGCAGCTTGTCCGGCTCTTTCTCCAGAACCTCCATTGTCTTATCGCCAAAGCGAGCGACAATGGCCTTTGCGGTCTCAGGGCCAATTCCTTTGATGATACCGCTGCTCAGGTAAGCAAGGATGCCGGCTTGATCTCTCGGCACGACTTCCTTACACATTGAAACCGACAGCTGTAAACCGTGTTTGGAATTCTCCCACGCTCCATCCAGTTCCACTTCCACGGCATCTGTAGCAATCAGATGATAGCCGATTGCCGTGAAATGAATCTTGTCGTCATGGTAGTAAGACCGATTACGGGCTTCCTTTGGAACAGACTCATCAGAAGTACTGTAGGCAAAAATGCAGAAGCCCTTATCGGACTTAAAGATGGTTCTTTCATATCGACATAGCATTTGATCACTCCTTATGCGATGGCCGATTTGACCACCTTAAAGATTCTTGATTCCGTCTGATCCACAAACTCATCATAGATATCAGGATACTGAGCTCGTAGAGCAGATAAACGATCTTTCGATATTCCTTCCCGATACAGAGGGTTGTAGGAAACTTTGAAACACTCGCCGCCCTGTTCACAGGTTCCTTTGCACGCAGTACCCATCTCTTCGACGATGGGAGCATAGAGGGATTTGATGCGAGTCTCAAGTGCTTTTACCTGAGCATCTAAAGCTCTCTTTTCCTCTTTGAGGGTCAGAATCTCTTTGAGGTTCACCACAAACTTGCGGTCAAGATCTACAGTCGGTTCAGACTTGTCAGCAGGGCCGAAATAGCGACGAAGAGACTCCAGAACCGCATCTGGCTTTTCGACCAGAGGCGGCTCCACACGAGCCATGACGTGATTATTCCAGAATGCCGACAGCTCCATGATCGTGTTCTCTTCTTCCTCGAGGTCACGCTCAATCTTTTGCCATACAAAGTCATTCTCATTATTTGAGAACAGGCAGGCAATGAATGCAACATCGATATTCATCACCGACATGTAGTGCCGAACCTGCAATTCATAGTGGCGAGGGACTGCGCCGTTCGCCCACTTGAATTGCATGTCATAGTGCGCCGTTTTGCACTCTAAGATGGCCTTACGTCCATCCGGCAGGGTTACAAAACGATCCACATCGGCAATCAGGAAGGGGAAAAACGGGTGTTGGTACATCCAGTGGTCTTCATACACAGATAGTCCGGTCTTCTTTGCGAAGATTTGAGCTACCACATCTTCGAGCAAATGCCCAATCTGGAATGTGATGCTTTTGTCCGGCCCATCATCTGACATGACGACCCCAATTTTGTCATAATAAAGGTCTCGTGCCGTGCGATATGGGGAGGAATTAAGGGCGACAGCTACATCGCTGCCGCCAATTCCTTTTCGCCTCCAACTGAGCCATTGATCCTCTGTTAGAGTTGTGATGTCCACCAATCTGTTTGGCGTGTAGTTCAGGTTCAGCCCCATAGCCTACACCTCCTCGCAGCGATCAAACCCACAATTGCCGCATTCTGGGCATTCCTGATCATCAGGATCCTCGAACGAGGCAAAGCTTGTTATCTCCCCGCAATGCCGACACTTATAAGCAAGTAGATCTTTTTCGGTGTGCTCTACCGTCCCTGTGTCATCGCAGGTAATGTGTTCCTCAAAACATATTCCCGGCTCTGAGGTCTGGATCATGACAGAAACGCCATCTTCTGCGCAGGCCTCTGAGAGAGTCAGGCACTCACTAGGAGAATTCTGAGGATATCCACCGATCAAGCAACTGTATGCTGACCATGCGAACGACGCGACAAACGAGTAACTTGCTTTGGCATCGACGGCAGGCTCGGAGAATTCTTTCATAGCCTCATCAATGAATGCTTGTCTTTTCGACTGGATGAAGCTCCGTGCAAAGAAACGCTTGCCTGGAATGGTTGAAGGATCGTCTTCGCTGACAAACCGTTCAATGAACGACTTAATGCCATCCCGTGTACCGGTGACATTTACATACCCAAACGCCCAATTAGGCATAATCTATCCTCCTTACTCTTCAAAATCAGTATTGTAGTGCTCGACGATCTCAGTCGGCTCGTCAGATGCACAGTTGCCGTAGACAACAGTCTGAAGTGCTTCCTTGTTTGGATCGTATTCTACGCAAGCCAGGATTGCTGTAGCGCCATCCTTGCGTACATAATCGATGAAAACGCCTGGATAGTCTGCTGCACAGTCAGTCTTATCGTGCTTAGCATAAATCGCGAGTTGTCCTACTGGCGTATCAACAATAAAATGCCGAGTCTTTTCCATATTCAATCCGCTCCTTGTTTTCGGTGATATCTTTCATGACTGAATCCATAGCGGAGAGTACTACCTCAACTCCCTCGAAGAGGTGGTCACTATCTAATGCCCACATCATGTCATGGAATTCGCCCTCTGGCGTATAGACAAAGCACTCCCACCAGTTGTTGTGTTCCATATCGAGTCGATACCGTTTATGCGTATCACCCATGGCAGCATATAAGGCATGGTCCGTCTTCAGATATGGCAAAACATCAACGCCAAAACGTCCAGAGTTACTCTTATCTTTGACATAGAGTAATTCTGTACCATCACTCTTATCGTAAAGTGTGGCGTAGATATCTCCGCAGGCGTGAATGGCAAAAACACACCCGTGCACCTTGATAGATACCACCAGGCCGCCGTACCAGAGGGAAGAATACTGCTTGCGGCAAATCGGCTGATGGAATTCAACTTTGATAGGTTGATGTATCTTTCCAATCTGCTTTCTGATCTGCCAGCAAAGGTGTAGACGTTGTAAGGTGCTGATGCCTTCGAAGGTTATATTCTTCATGTGAGATCACCACCTCTTACCACTTAAAGTCGCCGGGATGGTCATACTCGTGCCAGTTCACATTCAGCGCCCGAGATACGATCTCTTCAAGCTGTGCAATGCGCATACCGGATGCGCCGTCACACTGGGCAGAGAAGATAACATCGCTCATCTGCATGAACAGGTCATACGCCGTACAGGGCGCATCACCGTGAATGGCCATAAAGTAGTCCATCGCCTCATAGGAAGCCTTCTTGGGCGCCTTGATCCGCTTCAGCACCCGCATCAAGGTAGTAACGGGATAGCGGATCTCGATGTTCATGAGCTGAACCTGCTTATCGACTGCTTTCTCGAACTGCGCATAGACCAGACCAAGCTGCTCCTCGAAGTACTCCATGCCAGATCCGTTCTTGTGCTCGGTGCGGACGGGATATCCCAGTGGGATAATCCGGGACTCTGCGCCGGCCAGGAAGATCGGATAGAGGTTCGCTCCACTCATGCCGACATCAGAGGTGGAGAAACGCAGTGCTGGAACCAGTTTGTCGGCACGCAGGCCTTTGGCGGCAATCTCCCGGTGGTATGTATCAAGGAGCTTGTCTGCCTGACCATTCAGGCGCCAGATAGCGGTTGCGATAGAGTGATCGAAGTGGGCGGTCATGAAGCGATTACCGGGATACTCTCGATCGAGGAAGTCATTGGTCGCTTTGAACAGGGGCAGCATCTCCATGACCGTGTAGTCCTTGGGATCTCCACCGTGTACGGCCGATACCTTCTCATCTGCGACTTTGATCAGGCTGTCGCCGGAGGCAACGCCCATGCAGTAGTTGAGAATCTCAGCGAATACGCTTTTGGAGACTTTGTTGAGGGCATGACCGGAGATGCGGGCACGCTCCAGAACAGTCTTGAGAGCACAGGAACGGACCGGGTAGTCCTTACCATCCACCTTCAACAGGAGGCTGGTATTCTCCATCGTGTCCTCCAGAACATCTGCATCGCCGTTGTGGTCGTAGATCTGCATATACAGATTTCCGAGCGTGGATCCCCGTTCCACCGGCTCAAACCGGAGTTCCTTGGACGGAGCTGTCATCCACTTGCTGCGGGCCTGCCCAGCGCTGAGGAACTGAAAGAAGTCCCCCGACTCGCTGAAGCTACGACTGAAGTTGTCCGCGAATACTTTGCTTTCCATCATTTGCTTGTTCCACCTTTCAAATAAATATTTCTCAAACCCGCAATGCGGAATTTGGACAAAAAAAGAGCGCTCTGATCCGAAAACTCAAATCAAAGCGCAAAGAGAGCGGCGAAACAAATTGTCCGCCCAGAAATGCCAGAATGTGTTGGCTCACAGCTTATGAAGCTCCATAACAGAGATGAAATCTAATAAGTACAGAGTCAGAATACCATTGGAGCTTTACTCGTGCCAGAATACCTAATTCTGCTTTCTGGGCAAAAACAACTCACGAGTATTGTGTCATTCCTCCCCTTGAACGCGATCTTCCTTGGTATTTTTACTATATAGCGCTGGTAGGGTTTGCACATTACTCCGAAAACGCAATCACAATGAGCTTTTGCTTGCACCATAAACTTGGGTATGTTATTATAAAAGTGCAATCGCAAGCATGGTGTTAGGAGCTGATTATTTTGCCAAGAGGAAAACTGTTAAACGGTCTGGTGACGCAGCAGAAGGTATTGCGGGCAGCGGTGGCGCTGTTCCTGGAAAAGGGCTACACCAGAACCACCACCGGCGAGATCGCAAAGGCGGCGGGCATCGGACAGAGCTCGTTCTTCCATGTTTTTCCCAGTAAGGAGGCGCTGCTGCTGGAGCTGGTAAAGCGGATGTTCAGCGGGCAATTCGCTCTGGCGGGACAGCACAGCGGGGAACAAGACCCTGTACTCCTGTACGCCGTGGAAACGGCCCTCCAGCTCCACATCGCTGAACTGACCGAGCCGCTGCGGGAGCTGTATGTGATGGCATACTCCCTGCCCTCCATCGCGGCATATCTTTACAAAAGCACAACGAAACGGCTGCAAGTTATTTTCGGACCCTATCTGCCGGAGGCGCAGCCCAAGGACTTCTACGAGATGGAGATCGCGTCAGGCAGTATCATGCGGGGCTTCATGTCGGTTCCCTGTGATGTGTATTTCACGATGGAGGCCAAGATCTCCCGCTTTCTGGACTGCTCATTGAAGCTCTATGACGTACCGAAGGAGAAGCGGGCGGCGATCACAGCAGCCGTTTTGCAGTTGGATTTGCACGCGATGGCAGCAAGCATCATCCAGAAGACCGTCCAGCAGGCGGAAAAGGGCTTTGAAGACCTGACGGAAAAATAAATTTAGGCAAGGGGATATCCCCTTGGTTCCTCCAAAGGAGGAACCAAATGACTTTCATCATGGAGGGATCACGATGAATAAAAGATTCTTTAGCTTACTTGCCGCATTTGCTCTGTGCTTGACCCTGATCCCCACAACAGCATTCGCAGATGACGAGAAAAGAGGAGAAGATGTTTCCCCATGCAGCTGTGAAACGGCCTGCACGGTGGACAACATGAACAAGGAATGCCCTGTCTGTGGAGCGGAGAATGCCATACCGCAGAACTGCGGTCAATACATCCCTTTTGAGGACCGAATCGGCGAAAACGGCAGCACCGAGAGAGCCGATGATCCGAATGGTCCCACAGAGCTGAGTGCCGCAGATCAGGTACAGGCCATGATCGACGGTTTACCGAACGCAGAAGAAATCACTGAAGATAACGCCGAAGAAGTCAAGGCACAGCTTGAGGCCATCGACGAGGCGAAGGAGAAGCTCTCCGACGAGGAAATCGATGAGCTGGATATGACCCGGTATGCGGAAGCTGCCGCTGCATTGGGGGCGCTGGCTGCGCCAATGCTATTGGCTAATGATTCGCCTGCCGAGCAGTTTTCCCTCACCCCCGGCGGCAGATATTATTTTGACCTTTCGACGATGAATATTCCCGGCACGGCTAACGGCAGCCTGCCGAATGCGTCGCTGCACTATGTTCCCTTTACCTACGCAGGGACGGTGGACGCCTA
>OGHH01001210.1_pt1 | contig 20625 bp, 16 predicted proteins | sample 1571471 | NCBI WGS metagenome assembly OGHH01 (sample SAMEA2581936, study PRJEB24529) | metagenome | biome: Human gut stool | place: China | collected 2011
TGCTTGCCGGTCATGTGGCGGTATATGATGTGATCCGGGCTTGTGAGATCATCGGTTCCAGTGACAGCAGTATTCGAAATGTGCTTCCTGCAGATATTAAAAGCATTGTAGCACATACCCCGATCCGGGCAGTTTTTACAAATGGAAAGACTGCCGGCAGATTATACAAAAAATATCAGGCGGAACATATCGTTCTTCCGATGATCGAGCTGCCATCGACAAGTCCGGCAAATGCAGCGTTTTCGCTGGAACGACTGGAAGAAATATGGAAATCGGAGATTGGTAAATATTTGTAAAAGTATTTTACAATAGTGACGCTGACATAAAAAAAGAACAATATTTTACATTAATTATACACAACTTTACAGATTCATCAGATGATTTTACCTGCGTATGATAGCGGCCTTTTTTTTGTATGATATACTGCATCCAGACCAGAATTTTCTCATGCCATTAGTTTATTTTTAATTTTACAAAATTCTGGTGGGTGTGGTATAGTAAGGATAACTTTTTTTCTGATGAACAATAGACGTGGAGGTTACAAGAAAATGTCTCAGATAACGAAACGTGCGTTGGAAGCATCACTGAAGAAGCTTCTTACAAAGAAGCCGCTTGATAAGATAACGATAACGGATATCACGGAAGACTGTGGCATCAACCGAATGACATTTTACTATCATTTTAAAGATATCTATGATCTGGTAGAGTGGGTGTGTGTGGAGGATGCAACGAGGATACTGGGTGAGAATAAAACCTATGATACCTGGCAGGAAGGCTTCCTTCGTATCTTTGAAGCGGTGAGCGAGAATAAGACATTTATGATGAATGCATATCATTCGATCAGCAGAGATCAGGTAGAAAAATATCTGTACAGTCTGACGTATGATCTGATGATCAAGGTCATCGAAGATAAGGCGAAGAATATGCAGGTGCGGGATGAAGATAAGAAGTTCATTGCTGATTTTTACAAATGCTCCTTTGTCGGTGTGTTGCTTGAATGGATTGAGAATGGCATGAAGCGGGATCCGCATGTGATCGTGGATAAGATGGGACTGGTGATGCATGATAATATTACCAGAGCACTGGAAGCGTTTCGGACGGATGCCTTTCACAAAAAAACAGAGAGCTGACAGATACATTGAAAAAACAATGTGTCTTATTTTTCAGACCGGTTATCCCATCAAAACAGGGGAAATGATAAAATTTTAGACAGAACAAGTACCGTGAATATATTTTTATCACGGTACTTTTTTTGTTTATTGAGGGCAAAAACGGGGAATCTTATAATAAAGACAGTTTTTGAGATAACCGGTCTGTTTGCGGGCAGGCTGTATAGATTGGAGGTAATTCGTATGTATTACACAAGTGGAAATTATGAAGCATTTGCCAGACCGAAGAAGCCGGCGGGTGTGGATCAGAAATCGGCATATATTATAGGTTCGGGACTTGGTGCATTGGCGGCAGCCTGTTTTCTGGTAAGAGATGGACAGATGAAAGGCTCGCATGTGCACATTCTGGAGAAAGACCCGATTCCGGGCGGTGCATGTGATGGTTATCAGTACAGCGATATCGGCTATGTTATGCGTGGCGGACGTGAGATGGATAACCATTTTGAGTGTATGTGGGATCTGTTCCGTTCGATTCCGTCCATCGAGACAGAGGGTGTCAGTGTACTGGATGAGTATTACTGGCTGAATAAGGCAGATCCAAACTATTCTTTGTGTCGGGCAACTGAGAATCGGGGGCAGGATGCACATACCGATAAGAAGTTCGGATTGTCCGATAAGGGTGCAATGGAGATCATGAAGCTGTTCTTTACCCCGGATGAAGAATTATATAATAAACGGATCGATGAGTATTTTGATGAAGAAGTGCTTAATTCTAATTTCTGGATGTACTGGCGGACGATGTTTGCATTTGAGAACTGGCATTCTGCACTTGAGATGAAGCTCTATATTAAGCGTTTTATCCATCATGTCGGAGGACTGCCGGATTTCACGGCACTTCGTTTTACCAAATATAACCAGTATGAGTCCATGATTCTTCCGATGGTAAAATATCTGGAATCATTCGGTGTGGTGTTCCATTATAATACCAAGGTTATAAATGTGGAATTCGAGATCGAAGCAGGAAGAAAGCTGGCAAAGAAGATTGATATTATCCGTGACGGTGAAGCAGATGCGATCGATCTGACCGAGAATGATCTGGTATTTATCACAAATGGCGGCTGCGTGGAGAATTCTTCATACTGAAGTCAGAACAAACCGGCTGAATTCAAGACCGAGATCCGTGAGGGTGGCGGATGGGATATGTGGAGGAAGATCGCAGCACAGGATCCATCCTTTGGACATCCGGACAAATTCTGCTACGATCCGGAGCAGTCAAACTGGATGAGCGCAACGGTGACGACATTAGATGAAAAGATTCTCCCGTATATTAAGAAGATCTGTAAGAGAGATCCGCTCTCAGGCAAGGTAGTTACAGGTGGTATTGTGACTGCGAGAGATTCCGAATGGCTGCTTTCCTGGACGATCAATCGTCAGCCGCAGTTCCGTAATCAGCCAAAGGGACAGGTGCTTGTATGGGTATATGGCTTATTCTCGAATAAACCGGGTGATTATGTAAAGAAGACCATGCGGGAATGCACCGGTAAGGAGATCTGCGAGGAATGGCTCTATCATATCGGGGTACCGGAGGAGGAAATACCGGAGCTTGCCGAACACAGCGCAAATACGGTGCCGGTTATGATGCCATATATCACGGCATTTTTCATGCCGCGTGAGAAGGGCGACCGTCCGGATGTCGTACCGGAGGGAGCGGTCAATTTTGCATTCCTTGGACAGTTTGCCGAGACAGCAAGAGATACGATATTTACAACCGAGTATTCGATCCGGACAGGTATGGAAGCAGTATATACTTTGTTGAATATCGATCGTGGTGTGCCGGAGGTCTGGGGCAGTGTCTATGATGTCCGCGACCTGTTAAATGCGACAGTGGCGATCCGGGATGGAAGAAAGATCACAGATATGAAGCTTGGTCTGAAAGAAAAGATCGCGATGAAAGAGCTTTTAAAGGCGGTAGAAGGAACCGATGTCGAGAAACTGCTGCGGGAGCATGGAGCGATATAAATACAAGATCTGTATATAAAGAAAGTCTCACGATATAATATAGTGAAAGAAAACAAAGCATCTGCTGATGTATGGACTTTATATAGTTTATGGATCAGCAGATGTTTTTTATATGGACAATGCAGACCATGACGGATAAACTGTCATGCATGACAAATTTATATATTTATTTTTTATATGCAGTGATATAATACAGGTATCTGCAAAATCTGCAGAAGGAAGGAATAAAAAATCAGGAGGAAAATGAATGAAAAGACATTTAAAAAAAGTAGTATTGGCAATGATCGCATTTGTACTGTGTGGAGTAATGAATGTGACAGGTTCCAATGTAAGTCTGGCAGCAACAGACGTTGAGACGGAGCAGACGGCGGAACTGGAAGCAGCATCAACCGTAAAGCATGTATCAGCGAGAAAACTGTATCATGCAGGTGACTATCTCTACATAGAAACCTCAAAGGGTGTACTTGCGTATAATATGAAAAAACAGACTGCAAAGTATGTTGTAGAGAGTGATGGTGTCAGTGGAGTTTTGGTACACAAAGGATATCTGTATTACAACCTTTATCAGGACAGCCAGATGAGTATCTATAAGATCAAGGCTGATGGAAGTTCAAAGCCAAAACAGATCTGTAAAAATGGAAGACTTGGTTTTATGAAAAACAACCGACTTTATTATGGTCATTCCGGTTTATGTTCTATGAAACTGGACGGAACTGATAAGAAGCGTCACATGAGGGTAAAAGATGATGCAAATGGAAAGGTATTCTATTATAAGGGCAAATATTTCTACAGTGTATTTCCGTATATGACAGAATCCTATTCCGTTGACACAAAATATAAGCATAAAAAGAAATACCCGGCAGGAAATCAAACGGTTTGCAATGCATTTGTCAGAGCTTTTGATGATATGCAGTTTAATGAGAGCCTGACTGTAAGAGGATATCAGTATGGTACTTTGATCAAAAATGGAAAAAGCTCAAATTCCATTTATAAATTTGGAGATTCTTATTATGGAAAGAGTACGGGCAGAACTTCCAAGAAAAGGATCTACCAGTCATCCAAGAAGAAGGTACATGTTCTGGCAGCATGTCCGGGATATATTATGTTTGCAGAAAGCAATCAAAAAGCAAGTTATGAAGATGGAACTGTAAAGATCATCAATGTAAAAGGCAAGGTTGTTGCAACATTAAAGAAGAGTCAGAAATAGAACATATAAAAACAGAAACTATAAATATAATAAATGCTCTGGCAGAGGTGTGGTTTGCCAGAGCATTTGTTGGATTGTACGATAATGTACAAGCGGAAGGACTGCCACATGGCAGATTCCTGTGTTTTGGTTGTGTTTAGAGATGTGTATTATTATTTATTAAACAAGTGCTTCGCCAAGTGCAGTACAATCAGCAAGACCTGCTTCATCCGGTGTTTCATGGCAGATCAGTGGAGCTGCTGCAAATACAGCACCGTCAGCCTGGCACTGAGCTTCCCATGTATCCATCCATTCGCCGCTTCCCCAGCCATATGAACCGAAGATGGCGATCTTCTTACCGTTTAATGCCGGTTCACATTCAGCGAACATTGGCTCAAACTCGCTTTCTTCTAAGACTTCAGCACCCATAGCAGGGCAGCCAAATGCGATCGCATCATAGTTATCTACCATATCTGCAGTAAATTCTGCGGATGTTAAAAGATCACATTCTGCACCTTTTGCTTTTGCACCTTCTGCAACAGCCTGTGCCATTAATGCTGTATTACCTGTGCCACTCCAATATACAACTGCAACCTTACTCATAGTAGGTTCCTCCTTATAATTCATGTATTTTATATTTAGAGATCTCCGCACGAAAATGCTTACGGGGATCCCCTATATTCATTTTGTTATGTGGACGCCATGTGCATAAATACTTATTTCGTTATGCTGATGCTGTTTTCATAAATATTTATGCAGCAACCGTCAACTGCCAGATGGTTCGTCCCTGATGCCAGAGATTTGCATAGATCTCACGGCATTTTTTAAATTTGGCAAATGTTTTCTGGGCCTCACCCAGATCTCCGTATACCTTCCAGTCGCCCATGCCCTTGCAGTTGCTCCCGTGGTATTTGATAAATCCGAGAACATCATTTAACGGGTAGCCAAGGAAGACACCGATCTCATGCGGAAATTCTTCCGAACCATGAAGACGTGTACGAAGCTGTTCAAGCATTTGGTCGATCGTTCCTGCCTGATATCCTGTGCTTACAAGAAAAGAGAGGATCTCCGGTCTTGATAATTCGCGACCCATAGTATCTGGTCTGTAGACATAGATCAGGGCAGTTTCAGCATTTTCCCGGAGGATCGTGATCCGGATCCCTTTTTTTTGAAATTGTGCATCCCAGACAGCCACACTTTCGTATAATTCTTCTCCGGAAGAAAAACGATAAAGAAACAGGCTGGCAGGTTTTAAGGACGCCAATGTAGGCGAACAATGTGTGATCAAATATTCTTCAAACATAATCTGAAACTCCTGTAACATTAAATCATCAAATGCGACAGTGTTAGTATGTGTCGTTTCAGAGCCGTTCATACAACGGTTAGCCGCACCTAACTCATGGCTGCATTATACGGTGTGTTCATGTAAAAATCAAGCGAAATACGTGATAGAAATTCTCAATTAATTCGACGTATTTTTGTTGACGACAGTGGCTATAACGTGATATTTTTTAGTTGGTTAGAAAAAACTAACTAAAATCTTGTGAATAGAGGAATTGGATAATGATGAATTATTTAGAAATCGAAAAAGTAATTGGACGAGAGATTATTGACTCAAGAGGAAATCCTACAGTAGAAGCAGAAGTTATTCTTGCAGATGGTACAGTCGGACGTGGCGCAGCTCCAAGTGGTGCATCAACAGGTGAGTTTGAAGCACTGGAGCTTCGTGATGGTGACAAGAACCGTTTTGGCGGTAAGGGTGTCCGGAAGGCAGTAGAGAATATCAATACAACGATCAATGATGTGTTAGTTGGAATGGATGCATCAGATACATATGCTGTTGACCAGGCAATGATCAAGGCAGACGGAACAAAGGACAAGTCAAATCTTGGTGCAAATGCAATCCTTGCTGTATCAATTGCAGCAGCAAGAGCAGCAGCTATTTCACTGGATGTACCTTTATATCGTTTCTTAGGCGGTGTAAGCGGCAACAGACTTCCGGTTCCTATGATGAATATTATCAATGGTGGATGCCATGCATTATCATCCGGTCTGGATGTTCAGGAATTTATGATCATGCCGGTTGGTGCTCCTTCATTCAAAGAGTGTCTCAGATGGTGTGCAGAAGTATTCCATGCACTTCAGGCCATCTTAAAAGAAAGAGGACTTGCTACGTCTGTTGGTGATGAAGGTGGATTTGCACCTGCACTTGCATCCGACGAAGAAGCAATCGAGACAATTCTTGAGGCAGTAAAGAAAGCCGGATATGAGCCGGGCAAGGACTTCAAGATTGCGATGGATGCAGCTTCATCCGAGTGGAAGACAGGCAAGGTTGGCGAGTACAAGCTGCCAAAGGCTGGTACTGTATATACATCAGAGGAGCTGATCGCTCACTGGAAGAGACTGGTTGAGAAGTATCCGATCATCTCCATCGAGGATGGTCTGGATGAAGAAGACTGGGAAGGTTGGAAGAAGCTGACTGCAGAGCTTGGAGATAAGGTACAGTTAGTTGGTGATGATCTTTTCGTTACAAATACCGAGAGACTTGCAAAGGGTATCGAGCTTGGCTGTGGCAACAGTATTCTGATTAAATTAAACCAGATCGGTTCTGTATCAGAGACATTGGAAGCCATCAAGATGGCTCACAAGGCCGGATACACAGCTATCTCATCGCACAGATCCGGTGAGACAGCAGATACAACGATCGCAGATCTTGCAGTTGCTTTAAATACCTGCCAGATCAAGACCGGCGCACCATCCAGATCCGAGCGTGTAGCTAAGTACAATCAGCTCTTAAGGATTGAAGAAGAGCTTGGTGCTTCAGCAGTATATCCGGGTATGAAAGCTTTCAATGTAAAATAATTATCGTGATATATTTTCCTCAAAAAATATGAATAGATGGTATGGGAGACGTAAGCAATGCGCCTCCCATATTTTATATGTAAAATAAGACCTGTATGTAGAGTTTTTCACTGCCGGGTGGTATAATTTTAAACAAGTCATATTATGTTGAAAAGATTCGATGGTTGTGATCACAGTCATCGGATCAGGATAATGGGAGGGCATATGAGTCGAATATTGATCATAATAGCAGTCTTGCCGGCATTGATCCTGCTGGGGTTTATATATATGAGAGACCGGAAAGAGAAGCCGCCGGTCAAATTAATGGTATTGCTTCTGGCACTTGGTGCAGGTACGATCATTCCGGCAGTGATCGCAGAATTTATCGGGCAGTTAATTGTTGCACAGACAGATACGGATCATCAGACGATGCTGCTGGTGCTCTGCTTTCTGGTGATCGGAATTGTGGAGGAGCTTGGAAAATATCTGGTAACGGTCTGCACTACATGGAAAAGCAGAGAATTTCAGCACAGCTATGATGGAGTTATTTATATGGTCTGTGCATCGCTTGGCTTTGCTATATTGGAAAATATCTTATATGTTGCTTCCGGCGGAATCGGAACGGGCATCCTCCGGGCATTTACCGCTATTCCACTTCATTGTACGGTAGGTGTTATCATGGGTGCACTTTATGCGAAGGGAAGAGAAGCGGCATATGCAGGTGATCGCGCGGGGATGGTTGGATTTATGGCATGGGCATATATCGTGCCGGTATTTATTCATGGCTTATATGACTATCTTGTGATGGCGGCATCGTATGGATATATTTCGGAGGCATGGGTATTCCTGATCCTTGGAGTGATGTATGTACTTTCAATTTTTCTGATCTTTTACTGTTCAGCGCATGACCGCAGAATTGACGGCAGACCGGAGACTGCAGATTATGGGATGTACCGGATGGATTTTCGCAGACCGGGCAGAGGATATTATTATCCAGATCAACCGGATTACCGGGCGGGTTATCCGGGCTATCCGGGGGGAGATGCATATGGTCAGGCCGGAGGATATATGCAGAATACAAATTACAACCCATACAATGGTGGTTATACACAGGGGATGAATCAGTATCCGGGTAATGGCTATGTGCAGGAGATGAACCAGTATCCGGGTAATGGCTATGCGCAGGGGATGAATCAATATCCGCAAACTGGAGTTAATCCATATCCGCAAACTGGAGTGAATCCATATCGGCAGCAGGAGAATCCCGGATCACAGAATTATTCACAGAGTTATACGTCGAATGGCATTGGTACGGATTATGGCATGACAGGGTACAACGGACAAGGGCAGAAATAAGACCGGAATTGTGGCAGAAACGCTGAATATGCCGCACGTTTTGATGGAAGAGACATATGATGAATATATAGGAATCCATATAGCAGGAACATTTGCCAGGGGGTGAAATGATGAGATTTCACAACATACCGGTTCGCGATATCATGCAGGAAGCAGTCCGCTATGGCGGGGTGATCGTGGACGTTCGTACCGAAGAAGAATTCCTGAGAGGACACATACCGATGGCAGTCAATGTACCATTGTCGGATATCCAGTATGGTAATTATAATCTTCCTAAAAATAAAGTGCTGCTCACATATTGTCAGTATGGAGGCGGCAGTGCATTGGCAGCGAGACTGCTGTCGCAGGCAGGATATAAGGTGATCAATACCGTTGGGGGAATCGTACAGTATAAAGGAGCATTGACGAAAAACCGCTGACAGAGGGTGTAACTAGCCATTATGAAAGAGAAGAAAATGTGGTTTGAAAATGAGAATAACAGAATAGATCGATCCCGGACATGACAGAACCTGTTAAGGAAGTGCATGACCGGGATTTTTTTGTTTAATTTACTTGTGGTGGCAGGGGGAAGTATGTATAATATGGACAGGGTAATTGGCGGGTATCACAGGATATTCCGGAGGTACTTATTTTTTTAGAAAAGAAAGGATATAGGGTAAATGAGAAAAAGAATTTTAGGAACGATCATTGCGGCAGTTTTTTTGCAGTAGCAGCATTTGCAGGGGCAAATGGACTGGCAGAGACACAGGCGGCATGTGAACATTCACAGGTGAAGGATGGAGCCTGTGTGGATTGTAATGATCCGGTAGAATGCATCGAGGTAGAGGATGCAGGTGGAACAGCAAAGGGCACTTATTCTAAACTGGAAGATGCAGCGGCGGCTGCCGGAAACGGTGATATACTGAAGCTTCTATATAATTGTGAGAGTACATCAACATATATTGATGCGGGGAATAAGAATCTTACGATTGATCTGAATAAGAAGGAGTTAAAGGCTGTTCATTTCGATATCATGGGTTCGCTTGTGATAGAAAATGGAGAATATAGTGGCTATATCAGGAATGCAGCGACAGGGAATGAACATACATTAACATTTGAAAATGTGAGAGCAGATCTTACGCAGCTTGGATGGTATGCAAAGGGTGGCATTAAACTGGTAAACAGTAATATAGAACAGCAACATGATGGTGCAGCATTTACAGAATGGTGGCTTGAAAAGCTGCAGATGGATCAGACATCTGTTTATAAGATTACAAATTCGCCAAGCGGACTAAGCAATTATGGGTTGCTTTCATTAGATGAAGCTGTGGGCGGTATTGAGGAATTTCTTCCGGCCGGATACACATTGGATGGACAGCCGAATTCCTATAATACGATATTAGATGAAACAGGCACAAAGGCGAGAAGCGTAGAGCTTCGTTATCGCCGGCTGACAGATGCGACAGTTTCTGTATCCATTGCCCCGACTTCTTATGTATATGATGGAAAAGCAAAAGAGCCAACAGTGACTGTCACATACGATGGCAGAGATCTGACAGAAGGAACGGATTATACCTGTACATTTACAGATAATATCAATGCAGGAACAGCAAGCGTAAAAATAACAGCAAAGGGTAAGACTTATCACGGAGAAACCGTAAAGAATTATACGATCGATAAAGCACCACAGACAGCACCAACCGGTCTTACGACAGAAAATGAAAGTGCAAAAGGGAAAAAGGACGGTTCCATTAAAAATGTTGATGTATCCATGGAATATTCCGTTGACCAGAATGTATGGAAGCCGATCACAGCAAATACGATCACAGGCATTTCTGCCGGTGATTATTACGTCAGATATAAGGAAACAGCAAATTATTATGCATCGGGAGCAACAAAAGTAACGGTTAAAATGTCTGTTCCGGATGGTGGAACAACAGAAGATGTGACAACAGAAGACGTGACAACGGAAGCTTCTACAGATGCAACGACAGAGGATACAACGGAAGCTACAACTACGACAGAAGATCGTACCGATGATACAACGGAAGATGTAACGACAGAGTCAACGGATGATACTCAGGATGAAACGGAAGATGTGACAACAGAATCCGAAGAAGTTGTATCAACGGAGAACCAAACAACAGAGAAAACAGATGCCGATAAGCCGGATGACCAGAAGAACACCGGAGTAAAGACAGGAGATGATTTTGCTATGAAGACAGCAGTTGCAGGTATGATCATTTCACTGGGGCTTGCCGGAATCGTTGTTATAAATAAACGCAGAAAATAAAATCAGAAACAAAGATATAAGAGAAAAGGAGTGCTGGATTTGGACAGAAATGTCTGAATCTGGCACTTGTGATTGAAAGGAAGCATATGAGCAGAATCGAATTGATCGCTCCATGTCATTTTGGATTGGAGTCAGTATTGAAAAAAGAAATCCTGGATCTTGGATATAAGATCGTTCAGGTAGAAGACGGAAGAATTACATTTGCAGGAGAAGAAGATGCGGTTGCAAGAGCAAATATGTTTATTCGTACAGCTGAACGTATCATGATCAAGTGCGGAAGCTTTAAGGCTGTAACATTTGACGAGCTGTTTGAAGGCACCAAGAGTATTCCATGGGAGCGGTATCTGACCCGTGATGCAAAATTCTGGGTATCCAAGGCTACATCAAACAAGAGTGCGTTGTTTAGTCCATCTGATATCCAGTCTATCGTGAAGAAAGCTATGGTAGAGCGTATGAAACAGACCTACCATGTATCATGGTTCACAGAGGATGGAGCAGAATATCCGGTTCGTGTATTTATATTTAAGGATATTGTTACGATAGGACTTGATACATCAGGAATATCCCTTCATAAGCGTGGCTATAGGAAACTGGTTGGCAAAGCACCGATATCGGAAACTCTGGCGTCGGCACTGATCATGCTTACACCATGGAATAAGGATCGTGTACTGGTTGACCCATTCTGTGGAAGCGGAACATTTCCAATCGAGGCTGCTATGATCGGAGCAAGGATCGCACCGGGCATCGACCGGGATTTTCTGGCTTCCGAGTGGGCGAAGGTCGGAGATAAGAAGATGTGGTACAATGCGATCGATGAAGCAAATGACATGATCGATCATGATGTGAAGATGAATATTCAGGGCTACGATCTGGATAATGAAATGGTGAAGTGTGCGATGGAGAATGCCAGAGCAGCGGGAGTGGATGAACATATCCATTTCCAACAGAGAGATGTAAAGGATCTCAGGCATCCGAAAAAATATGGCTTTATCATCACGAATCCGCCATATGGTGAACGTCTCGAGGATCGGGAGGATCTTCCTGAATTATATAAGACGATCGGGGAAAGCTTCAGACGACTGGATGACTGGTCGATGTTCCTGATCACGTCATACAGTGAGGCGGAGAAATATATAGGAAGAAAGGCGGATAAGAATCGTAAGATCTACAATGGTATGATCAAATCATATTTCTATCAGTTCATGGGACCAAAGCCGCCAAAGAGAAAGTGAGACCAAATTGAAAAAGTTTTTGATAGCGGTAGCAGTTGCAATCCTGAGTGTATTGCTCTATCTGGGCTTCTTCCGGCATCCGGATGTGAGCGTGGAAAAGACCGACGGTTCGGAGGCTGCGGCCGAGGCAATGATGAAATAGATCGTAACAAGTGCAAATGAAAAGGGTGTTACGTTATATATCAATGACAATAAGATTACAGAGGCGGAATATCAGGCATATTTCAGTGATCGGTTACAGTTAATGATCCCAATCGCAGCATTTACCGATAAACTGGATTGTCTGGTAAATGTATATGAAAACGGAACGATCACATTGGCAAAAGGTGACAGCCTTGTTAAAGTTTATGGTGATTCGGATATGGTGAACATCAACGGAAATACGATTCAGACGATCGATAAGCCGGAAAGAAAGGATGATATCATCTATGTGCCGGTGAATGAGATCTGCGAGGCATTAAACTACAGCTGTAACATCAATCTGGAGACAAATGCTGCGGTGTTAAAAAAGATTGCTGAGGAAGAAAAGCTTCCGGCTGCATATGATATGAGAGAGCATAATCGTGTTTCTCCTGTCAGAGATCAGGATATCTATGGAACCTGTTGGGCATTTGCATCACTGGCAGCACTGGAAAGTACAATCCGTCCGGCTGAAAATCTGGTATTTTCTGTTGATCATATGGCAATGAACAACAGCTTTAATGTCAGCCCATTTGACGGTGGCGAATATTATATGAGTATAGCTTATCTTGCGGCATGGCAGGGACCGGTGCTTGAGGAAGATGATCCGTATGGTGATAACCAGACAGTAAATGGATTGTCGGCGGTAAAACATCTGGAAGAAGCCATCATCCTGAAGGACAAGAATTACGAGGCAATCAAATCATCCGTATACAAATATGGCGGAGTGGAAACGGTTATTTACTGTGATATGAAAAATGCAACGAGCAGTTCTTATTACTATAACAGAAACCGCAGTTCCTATTATTATGATGGAGATCAGACGCCGAATCATGACGTGGTGATCGTTGGCTGGGATGACAACTATCCGAAGGAATATTTTAATACAGAACCGGCGGGGGACGGCGCATTTATCTGCAAGAACAGCTGGGGGCAGGATTTTGGTGACGAGGGATTCTTTTATATCTCTTATTATGATACCAATATCGGTATGAACAGCGTAGTATATACGAAGCTTGGAAATAGTGCCAACTACGACAAGATCTATCAGTCAGATCTGATGGGCGAGGTCGGAACGATGGGATTTGACGACAGGCCGGAGGCCTATTTTGCAAATGTCTATACGGCTGGAAAGAACGAGACATTAAAGGCAGTTTCTTTCTATGCGACAGGCCCGAAAACGACATATGATGTGTATGTTGTGACGGATTTTACCGATGTATCCGACTTGCAGCAGCGGACAAAGGTGGCATCCGGTGAAATGCAGTACGAGGGTTATTATACGATCAATCTAAATGAGGCAGTACCGCTTCCGGATGATCGGAAATTTGCGGTGGTTGTGCATGTGAACACACAGGATTCCACGATGCCGATCGCAATCGAATATAATAATGATGAGAAAACGGCGAACTTCGATATCACGGATGGCGGGGGCTATATCAGCCTGTATGGCACGAAGTGGTCGAGTGCGGAGCAGGAGAATGACTGTAATGTCTGTTTGAAAGCCTTCACGGATGTGGGGGATTGAATAGAAAAGGAGAAGACAAGATGAAGAAATTGATTTTTGCTACAGGTAATGAGAATAAGATGAAAGAGATCCGCATGATCCTTGCGGATTGTGGATATGAGATCCTGTCGATGAAGGAAGCCGGAATTCAGGCTGATATCGTAGAGGATGGAAAGACATTTGAAGAAAATGCCATCATCAAGGCAGAGGCGATCCGTAAGATGACAAACTGTCTGGTGCTGGCAGATGATTCCGGTCTGGAGGTAGACTATCTCGATAAAGCACCTGGAATCTACTCTGCAAGATTTATGGGGGAAGACACCTCATACCGGATCAAGAATAAAGCGATCATTGACAAGCTTGCCGGTGTTCCGGATGAGAAGCGTACTGCAAGATTCGTATGTGCGATCGCGGCTGCATTCCCGGATGGAAAGACCATTACCAGACGTGGCACGATCGAAGGAATCATTGGATATGAAGAACGCGGCGAGAATGGATTTGGATATGATCCTATCTTCTTCCTGCCGGAGTATGGCAAGTCCACAGCAGAGCTGTCACCGGAAGAAAAGAATACGATCAGCCATAGAGGAAACGCGCTTCGTTTGATAAAGGAAGTTATAAATGAGAATACTGATAATTAGTGATACACATGGAAGAACCAATACGATCCGGGATGTCTTAGATACGGTGGGGGACATCGATATGTTTATCCATCTGGGGGATGTCTGCGGGGACGAAGAATATATTTATGACAACGTAACCTGCCCGATCCACATGGTTGCCGGGAATAATGACTGGGATTCCGATCTTCCGATGCAGGAGGAATTCATGATCGGACGGTATAAGGTATTTATCACGCACGGACACCGATACAGTGTCCATTATGGAACGGACCGCTTACAGGAGTTGGTTAAATATGATGGTTACGATATTGTGATGTATGGACACACGCATGTCCAGAATCTGGAACGATATGGTGGAGCTTATATCGTAAATCCGGGCAGTCTGGCATATCCGCGCGATGGCATGAATGGCAAATACATGCTGCTGGAATTTGACCAGCATGGAACACCATTTTTTGCAGAAAATGAACTGAAACCGAAACGCCGGATGCGCAGCATATTTGAAGATATGTGGGGCGACCGGGAAGAGTAGAGATTATTAGAGACAAGAAAGAGGTCGGCTGTGAAGAAACGAGAGATTATAGAAGGTGTTATAAAAGACTATGATTTCCCCAATAAGGGAAGCTTTGAACTGGATGGAAAAAAGGTGATCGTGAAGGGAGCACTGCCCGGACAAAAGGTGTCCTGTATGGTATCCAAGGTACGGAAGGATAAGGCAGAGGCACGTCTGTTGGATGTGCTGGAACGCTCCGAGATCGAAGATGCAGTACCACCATGTCCACAGTTTGGCATTTGCGGCGGCTGTGCATACCAGACCATGAGCTATGAGCATCAGTTGGAGTTAAAGGCAGGACAGGTGAAGAAGCTGTTAGATGGTGTGATCGATTCAGAGACACATCCATATGATTGGGAGGGCATCATCGGCTCGCCAGTTACAACTGCATACCGGAATAAGATGGAGTATTCATTTGGCGACGAATATAAGGATGGTCCGCTGGTACTAGGACTTCATAAGAAGAACAGCATGTACGATATCGTTCCTGTCTGCAACTGCGTGATCGTAAGCGAAGATTATAACAGGATCGTTTCTTATACGATGGAATTCGCAAGGACGCATGGACTGCCTTATCATAAGAAAATGCAGCATGTAGGACTGCTTCGTCATCTGGTGCTTCGCCAGTCCAAGACAAATGGCGGACTTCTGGTAAATCTTGTAACCAGCACGGACGGATTAGAGAATCTGGATCTGAATGCATATGTAGAAGGGCTTCTGGCACTTCCGCTTGACGGAACGATCGTTGGTATTCTCCATACGGCAAATGATTCTCTGGCGGATGCTGTTGTGCCGGAGAAGGTAACGCTGTTATACGGAAGAGATTATATCGAGGAAGAGGTGCTGGGACTGCATTTCCAGATCTCACCATTTTCATTTTTCCAGACAAATACAAAGAGCGCGGAACGACTGTACAGCAAAGCCCGTGAATATGCCGGAGATACCAAGGACAAGCTGATCTTCGACTTATACAGCGGAACCGGAACCATTGCCCAGATGCTGGCACCAGTAGCAAAGAAAGTGATCGGTGTGGAGATTGTGGAGGAGGCTGTAAAGGCGGCAGGAGAAAAGAGCAACGGACTTGATAACTGCGAATTCATCGCAGGCGATGTCTTAAAGGTCATCGACACCATCGAGGAAAAACCGGATCTCATCATCCTCGATCCGCCGAGAGATGGCATTAATCCAAAGGCTCTCCTTAAGATCATCAACTACGGTGTAGCTGAGATTGTCTATATCAGCTGCAAGCCAACCTCCCTCGCAAGAGACCTTGTGACCCTGCAGGAGCATGGATATTATGTGAAAAAGGCATGTGCAGTGGATCAGTTTGTGAATACGGGGCATGTGGAGAGTGTCTGTTTGCTCACAAAAGTACAGAAGTAAATAGCGAGAAAAGGCTTGAAATAAAGGGATTTTGAGTGCTTCGGGATAAATTAACGGAGCCTCAAAATTCCACTTCTTTGAGTGTTAGGAAACATATCAACGGTTAAATTCTCATAGGGTTGAGTTGACGGAATGAAAATGGGATAGTTGAGTTGATAGGATTGATGCGAAGAATAGACCTGTTTGAGGTCTTATTTTTTTTGACTTCGAGTAGGAGGGTGTGGGAGTAGACCTGATTGAAAACTGGTGAAAGAAAAAAATTTACTATTAGAATTGCTCCATCAAAGATATTAAGTGGTTCGGTGCAGAAAAATATAAAAGCGATGGTTGAAAATATATGAGCAATCGTTGTAGTAAGAAATTCTTGTATTACAAGTACTGTAGTCAAGAGTGTTATATTGCCGAGAGGTTTGAACAAAATTAAGTAAATGATTTTGTATGTCAGCATACTTCATATAAAATCATATATATTCATATAAAATCATATCAAAGACGCTTGAAAAAATGTGCGGGATATGCTATAATATTCGAGGTGAATAATGCTAAAGAGGGAGGTGCTTTTAATGCTTAGTGCTAACGAGGATAGATGGATAAGTATAGAAGATGCAGCCGAGTATTTGGATGTAAATAAAGATACAATAAGAAATTGGATTAAAAAAGAAGATTCAGACATACCTGCGCATAAAATAGGCAAACAGTGGAAGTTTAAAAAATCCGAACTTGATAATTGGGTGAAAAGTGGCAAGAGTGCTATAGATTAGGAAAGTGGAGGATTATTATGCGAACAATGCTTCTCAGTTTTAAAGCTGATGTGTATAAAAAAGTTATATCTGGAGAAAAGATATACGAACATAGGAAGGTATTTCCGAATGAACCTGTTAAAGCTTATCTCTATGTGAGTAATCCAGTTAAATCGATAACTGGCGTGATGTATCTTAATAATAGAGTTGAGATAGAAAACTGGAAAAGTATATATTCATATGATAAAGCATCATTAGAAAGAATAGGTGATTACCTGGAACACCATAAATATGCTATGCAAATCACTAAATTTGAAGAAACAAATGCTATTTCATTGAATCAGTTAAGAATTGATGTTCCAGGATTTGTTGTACCTCAAATGTATTATTTTATTGATGACTCTCCCTTAAAAGGATACCTAGAGAAACATTTAAGGTTTACAGGGAAAGTGATATCTCATGATTTTATAGATATTAAAAGCGAACAAATATGTAAATCATAAAGGAGTTTGTATGAAGGAAACAATTAGTAAAGAATTGTGGGATACATTACGTGTTACAAGTAGAGAAACTGAAACAGGAATGGACCCGCTAGAAAGGAAAAGGACGGGGAGCTATTATACTGATCTTAAATTGACAGATGTAATGATGCAGGAACTTGTTGCAGCACTTGATTTAAATAAGAAAAGAATTTGTAACTATACATTTTTTGAACCATGTGTCGGATCGGGAAATTTCGTTTTTTCATATTTAAAGGCTGCAAAACCTTTTGTGAATCAAGATGAAGCTGTAATCTTATTAGACAATATTTATGTATCAGATGTTAATGCCAATGCTTTAGAACAATATAGAAGTTCACTTAAAGACTTTGCATTACAGTGTTGGAATATTGTTTTAAATGATGAATACTTTCAAACACACATTAGCACAGGGCTACTTATAGATGTAACAGCGGAAGAACTAGAATACATTCCTCTGAACAGAGTATTTGATAATAAAATTGCTGAAAAAGGATTTGATATTGTTGCAACAAACCCACCATATAAGAATTTAAAGGCTGAAAAAGGACATTACAGTAATGATGAAGATTACGAAATCGATAAGAAGAAGTATTCCTCGATTTCTAAGATTGTAAGTAAAACTTTTAAATATGCTACGGTTGGGGTTCTTAATCTGTACAAACTGTTTGTTGAAGAAATTATTGATAGATACGCAAACGAAGATGCATTTGTTAGTTTATTGATTCCTTCATCAATTTTGTCAGATAAAACATGCGAAAAGCTAAGGACACATATTTTATGTGACAGTTCATTGTTATCAGTGAAGGTAATTCCTGAAGGAAGTGGCTATATAGATGCACAGCAGGCTTTGTGTACTATGCTGATTTCTAAAGGTGAAAAGTTTGATACAGTTCAAATTACAAAAGATTACTGTAAAAATCCAAACGAAATTGCATATGTTCAGCTTAAAGATATATTGAACGAAAATACAGGTAATTCTATTATTGCAGTATCTGAGAGCGAATATGAAACACTAAGAAAGCTAAGAACCTTTCCAGTAGTTAAGGACCTAGACTTTATAATTAATTCTAGAGGGGAACTGGATTTAACTGCAGGCAAAGATTATATAACAAGTGTAAAAACTGAATATCCATTAATAAGGGGAAGGAACATTGGTTTCTACAATCTAATTGAGAGTACAGATGGCGATTCTGTACTCTCAGAATTTGTGGAAACAACAAAGAAGAAACAATATATAGATAATGAAAGAATTATTTGCCAGCAAATAGCTAATATGAATAAAGAGCGAAGAGTAACATTTGCATATATTCCGAGTGGCTATATCCTAGGGAATTCGTGTAATTTTATTTCGGTTGGTATAAATGATTTTGGATTGGATATCTATGCACTCCTAGGATTGTTCAATTCAAAGTGCATAAACTGGTTATTTAAACTTACGAGTAGCAATAATCATGTGAATAATTATGAGATTGATAGTTTCCCAGTGCCAATAGGGTCAAAGTTATTATGGAAAATATCATATAAGGTTCAAGAATTACTTAAATCAAATAATGAGAAGTTGATTGAAGAAATTGAAAAACTGTCTATGATGGCATATGGGTTAATTGAGGAAGAAGGTGATGATGAAATGGATATAGATAAGATTAATGTTGAGTATCTATTAGCAATCAGACACATCTTGCCGAATTTGTCAGAAGGAGATGCAAATCAGATTCTTGCGGGTAAGATAAAAATAGAAGATTTTTTAGAGGGTCTTGATAAATTTAATGTGAATGTTGCAAAAGGAATAACAAATAAGTATACATCCTTAAGTAAGGGATATTTATTAAATCATTCAACTTTCAAGCTGAGTGATTTGGATTTAGAAATGATAAAATCTGTTCCACAGGGAGGAAGTTGGAAAGACATTCCAATGGAAACAGTAGTTAAATCTAAACGCCTTAAAAGAATTACAGAAACTGGTGGTAGAACAACTCTATATGGTCGAATTGCTTATGATAAACCAAGTTATACTATAACAACATATTTCAATCGACCAGGTAATGGAACCTATGTTCATCCAATACATGAAAGAGTTTTGTCTGTAAGAGAAGCCGCTCGTTTTCAAGCATTTCCGGACAATTATTATTTTTTCGGGAATAAAACGCAATTGTTAAAACAGGTAGGAAATGCTGTACCGACATTACTTGCATACCAGATTGCAAGAGAAATAAAGAACAAAACAGGGTGTAGTAAGTCAATTGATTTATTTTGTGGAGCAGGAGGAATGACTGCAGGATTTAAAGCAGCTGGAATATCATCACTTTTAAGTAATGATATAGAAGAGAGCGCTTGTACTACACTCAAAATTAATAACCCAGAGATACAAGTTCTGTGTGGAGATATTACAACAGCTGAAACGAAAGATATGATTGAAAAAGCAGCTTTAGAAGGTAAAGCTGATATTATTTGTGGAGGTCCGCCATGCCAAGGATTTTCGATGGCAGGATTTCGTGCAGATGATGATCCAAGAAATCAGCTTTTCCGAGAATTTGTAGATATTGTAAAGAGAGTGAATCCTAAAGTTATTGTTTTTGAAAACGTTGAAGGCTTACTGAGTTATCAAGCTGGAAAGACATATAGAGAAGTTCATCAATTGTTTTCTGAATTAGGTTATAACACTGAGGGAAGAACATTGATGGCTAATGACTATGGTGTGCCACAGAAGAGAAAGAGAGTAATCATTATTTGTACAAAAAATGATTTAGGGGTTATGCCAAGTGAGCTGTTCCCTTCAGCTATTACTGTTGAGGATGAAAGGCAAGTAACAGCATACGATACGATTGCTGATTTAGAAAATGTAGAATGTAGTGAAACTGCTCAATACATCGATTTTGAAGAGTCAGATATTCTTCAATTTTTCAAAGGAAAAATTTCTTATGAAGAATATGTACAGAAAAAAACGCCAGCACATATTAGACAAAGTCATCATGAAGAAGAATTTGTATAATTAACATTTGATTTGATATAAAAAAACTGCGGATAGTCTGAATGTGGACTATCCGCTATATTTTTTATTGATTTGATAGACGCAAAACCTTTTATAAGTCCTCACAAATGTTTA
>OGHH01001220.1_pt1 | contig 20459 bp, 8 predicted proteins | sample 1571471 | NCBI WGS metagenome assembly OGHH01 (sample SAMEA2581936, study PRJEB24529) | metagenome | biome: Human gut stool | place: China | collected 2011
ATACGTAGCCGATTGGTACTTCAGCAAATATCTCTTTTCATAAGCCAAGAAGCCCGAACCTTTATTACCCAGCTCCTCAGAAGCCGCATTCCAGCGCACAAGATCATACCAATGATGCCCCTCCATCGCCAACTCGATCCTACGCTCGAAACGCAAGGCTTTTATCGCCTTATCCACTGTCCAGCCACTCGCGGGATACAAGCCGATGCGATAATTAGCCGCCGTATTAGCAATGGTATTTCCGCTCACCTTATCCTCCAATACATATGGAGAAGAAGTTAAAGCCATATTGTTATTCGCGTCGGCAGCCATGATACAACTTTGTGCGGCACGTGCGCGAACTTTGTTGATATATTCTCTGGCAGTATTGATATCACCCGTTTCTATACAAGCCTCAGCATAAAGCAGGTAAAGCTCAGCTACACGCATCAAGTGGAAGTTCTTGGCAGTTGAGCCACCGGTTGTAGTCAAGCTCAAGCCTCCCTTATCCGCCTTTTTCGGCAGATTCTTCTTATTCAAGAACGGACCGCCATTCGCCAAATCACGAATCCAGCCATCGATAGTAACCGGTATATCCCAATCCATATAGGGGACATTGAAACGACCCGCAGATACGTCAACCCGAGGATCCGTATAAACCGTCAAATCCGTATGAGGTACATTATCGCCATCAATTGTTGTAACCGAGGTTTTGCTTTGATACGACTTATCGAGATAAGGCAGTCCATATTCATCCACCATATGCGCATTCACCAAGTCATAAGAAGGCTGGTAGAATCCCCAGCCGGAACCAATCTTGCCAGACAATGAGATATGAGAGTTACCATTGATCGCATTGGTATAATACTGCGTACCGGAGATTGCCATCTGGACGTCAAACACAGACTCGCCCGTCCAGTCGCTCTCGCCCGCCGTGTAAAGCGTCTCATAACTCGGGGTCAAGGTATATTTCGTGCCCTTGCTATCCGTACCATTAGCGATAACCGTTTCTAAAATCGATTTAGCCTCCGTCCATTTGTTGGAGGTTCCATTCGTTCCATTATAGGGAGAAGACTGGAATATTCTCAGTTTCGCCAAAAACGCTCCAGCCGCCCATTTGTTGGCACGACCGGGCTCTTCCGGCCATGCGCCGGGAAGATTATCATAAGCATACTGCAAATCTTCAGCCACCTGTTCCCAAATATAAATATAGTTACCGCTCTCATCCACATTCGATATCAGTGGGTTCACGGACGACTCATAATCCTCCAAAGATACATAAGGAATAGCCGCCCCAAAATTCTTGATACCCTCAAACAAATAAAAACCACGCATGAAACGAGCTTGGGCTATGGCCTCGGTATAAAAATCTTTCTCCTGTCCCGGTATAGCGGAAAGCTCATCTTTAATCAAACCGGCCAAATGCATGACATTATTAGCACGAGCCACCGCATCGTATACTGCCACCCATTTACGCTTGATATAGGAATTATCGGTCGTAAAGCTAAAAGTCTCCAACAACGTGAAGTCCGATTGGTCCGCAGCCGTTGACCCCTTATTAGCGTCACCGCCCATCACATCACCATACGTATAGTTTGTCAAGCTTGCCCCAAAATAAGAGTTAGTCGTAGCCGCCGGAATATTTAACGCTGAATACATGCCGGTAAGAAGATAATTAATACCTTCCTGATCCGTTAAATTGGTTTCATTAACCGCACCTACTGGTTCGATCTCCAAGAAATCGGAACAAGATGTGCTGCCTAACGCGAGAACCACCGCCATCGCAAAATATATAAGAACTTTTTTCATAATGAATTCAAATTAATCGTTTATAAAGCACATACGTTAGAATGTCACATTCACACCCATCAAGAACTGACGAGGCATACCATAAGATCCATAATCGATACCTTTATTCATATCGCTTGATACATATTCGTTCTCGAACGAAGTATGCGAACGAACCTCCGGATCCAATCCATCATAACCGGTTATCGTAAACACGTTACTGATCTGGCCGTATACACGTATCTTCTCGAAACCGATCTTCTTCAGCAACTTCTTAGGCAATGAATACCCCAAAGTCAACGTCTGCATCCGAAGATAAGAACCATCTTGCACATAATTGGAGTTCGATTCGTTACCAGCCTCGGGGCCCTCGGTCGAGGTCGTTGTCCACAAAGGATAAATACCGTTCGGATTATTCACCGGATCCCAAGATTTCGCCAAACGATCTTTCGAATAATTAGACTGCAAGTTTCCAAACATCGTATAGTACTCGTAGTGTTTGTACAAATCATTTCCAATCGAGTAATACATGTAAGTACTTAGATCAAAATCTCTCCAAGTCAAAGAGATATTGAAACCTCCGGTCAAATCAGGATGAGGATTACCGATAATCGTACGGTCATCCGCGTCGATCTTACCATCGTTGTTCACGTCTTTCATCTTATATCGGCCTACCCATGCGGAAGCGACCAAATCGTTTTCCGTAGCCACACCATAAGGCAGAACGCCCGAGGAAATAACATCTTGCTCATTTTGATAAATACCCTCAATCTGATACCCGTAGAACATTCCGACAGGTTGGCCCACCGTAGTAATATTCACCTTGCTCAAACGAGTATCGTTGAACAAATCAGAAGATCCCAACCGGGTAACCTCATTCTTGTATCTTGAGATGTTAGCCGTGATGTTATAACCGAACTCGCCAACTTTGTCCCTCCATCCAATGGACAAATCAACACCTCTGTTCTTCATATCACCGATATTGATACTAGGCTTTGATGCGTTACCAACCAGCGCAGACCAGTTAGCAGGCACAAGCAAGTCTGAGGTATTCTTTACATAAAAGTCAAATCCGGCGGTCAATCGGTTACTCAAAGCCGTAAGGTCGAAACCTATATTAAACATTTTTGTGGTTTCCCATTTAGCGTCCGAGTCACCCAAGTTCGAGAGCACATAACCGGGAGAAGTCTCTGAATCCGATCCCGTGATAGGATACATATAATAATTTCCCGTACCATACTGGAACGCATAGTTGTAAGAACCAATATTCGAATTACCGGTCGTACCATAACCGGCACGCAGCTTAAAGTCATCCAACCATTTCCGGGTAGGCTCCATAAATTTCTCGTCAGACATACGCCATCCCAAGGAGGCGGAAGGGAAGTTACCCCAACGGTTCTTGGAGCCAAACTTGGAAGAAGCGTCGCGGCGAATCGTGAATGTCGCCAAATATTTACCCTTATAAGAATAGTCCGCACGTCCGAAAAGGCCGAACATAGTCACTTTTCTTTGATAACGGCTAGAGTTACCTATATTAGAAGAAGAACCATTATCCAGTGTCCAAGTATTCGGATCGCTCTCGAAGATGTAATCGATACGGGTTCCTTGCATATAACGGCCGACACCTTGTTTGATAGCCTCCGTACCCAAAACAACGGTAATATTATGATCTTCATGAATCTTCTTGGTATAAGTAGCCGTATTTGTCCACTGCCAGTTCAAAAGCCAGTTGCCCGTCTCAGCCAATGTATTGTTGGCAGAAGCCTCTTTGTTCGCCATATTTTGACGTTCGGTCATCTCCAAACTCCACATACCATTCAAGCGAGCGCTAAACTGAGAACGAAGCTTCAGACCTTCGATCCAAGGATTGGAAAGCTCGGCAAAAACCGCAGTCTGTCCATGAAACATGCGTGTCCAATCATTCTCATTCATAGCTACCTGATGCACGGCGGAAATATCACGGCCCGCATTAGGTGCCACGGATCCCGTATAATCACCTCCTACATTATATATAGGTACCCACGAATTCATGGTATAAGTCTTAGCGAACGTGTTCGCATCTCCTTGACGACCAGACTCTCCTCCCGTTTCCATAGCGGCAAGGTTCGTATTTTGGCCCATCGTGAAATACTTATTAGGATTATAGGTCGTATTCGTACGTAAAGAGTAACGTTTGAAATAAGAATTCTGGATCGTACCCTCTCGATTTGTATAACCCAAAGAGACAGAATAAGTAGCTTTCTCGCCACCACCCACCAAAGAGATCTGGTGATCTTGGATCTTTCCGGTCTGTACAATCTCATCGTACCAATTGGTACCCTTACGAGCCTCCGCATCGGAATAACCGTCGGCCAACATCTGATAATACGCGGATCGGGCCCAAGAGCTGCTTCCATCGTCTACATACGACTTTTCCCAAGCCTCTACGCTCCCATACATATCAATAATCTGCTGTTCGCTATAACCGGCCGGCTTAATCGCATAAGGCATCGAAATACCTTTACCACCCGTAGCGGCGATTTGCCCGAATTGAGGATGAGAGGTTGCCAAACCACGATAGTTATACAGATTCTGCTGTCCTAATTCCTCGAATTCCATCGATTCCCAACCGTTCAACAAATCATAACCGCTGTTAGCCATCTTAGCGACACCAAAATATCCATTATAAGAGACACGAACACGATCAGCACGCGTACCCTGCTTCGTCGTAATGATAATTACGCCATTCGCACCTTGTGCACCATAAATAGCGGTAGCTGAAGCATCCTTCAACACTTGCATAGACTCAATATCATTCGGGTTTACGGAACTGATATCCACCCCGGATACACCATCCACAACAATCAACGGGTCTGAACTATTAAGAGAACCCACACCACGAATACGGATCGTAGTCTCACCGCTGGGACCTCCGGAATTAGAGATATACACACCGGATGCTTTTCCTTGCAAAGCCTCGGCGAAAGTCGCCACCGGAGTCTCGTGGATAGCGTCTGTAGAAACAACAGCAACAGAACCGGTAATGTCCTTCTTCGATTGCGTACCATATCCAACTACTACCACTTCATCCAAAGCTTGAGTATCTTCCACCAATTGAATCCTCACATTCGTCTGACTACTTTTTAAAGGAATTTCTTGACTGACATAGCCAATGTAAGACACAACTAAAATCGCATTACTAGGCACACCGTCTAAAATAACACGTCCGTCCATATCGGAGATATTTCCGATAGTGGTTCCTTTAACAAGGACATTTGCCCCTACAATTGGTCCGGCTTTGTCTGAAATAGTACAAATGACTCTACGTCCATCTTGTTGTAGGCTACGAGTTCCTACGTTTGGTGTTAAATCGCCAACTTCCGCAGCGATGATGGGATATCCGTCGCAAAGGAATAAAGAGGCTCCCAGAAACACCTGTCTCCAAAATACTACATTACTCATAAAATTAGAATTTAAGGTATAAATCAAAAAACACAATCTACTTAACAATTTGATTTTTTCATATAGACACAACATCACAGCTTGTAGCTATTACTCATCTATAATACTTATGGTCTAAATGTTTTTTCATAAAACGACTAGTTGAAACGATCGTTTCATTTAGTCGTTTGTAAAGATCTGTCTTTTTTTTGACACATGCAACTTTTTGTTCATTTTTTTTTATTTTATCTTATTGCTAATGGGAAAGATAACCTTTTCTTCCCACAAAAAAGCTCTTCTTTTTCAAATCCTCTTTCCCCCTTCTCGAAAACGCAAGATTTAAACGATCGTTTCAACTAGTCGTTTTTTTTAATATCATGAAAAAAACAAGAAGTGATTTTCATAATTAAAACCATGATAATGAAGAAGCTACACAAAAGAAGTTGAAAAGAAGAGAGTGATGTTTACTTATTTTAAGATGTAAACAGATGTAATATACCTTAGAGGTATGAGAGAGTAGTGAATTCATTTTGTTAAAAGTTTGTGTTTTTTATTTTATTATACCTTAAATTCTAAATTTGTATGAGAAATGTTGTATCATGGAAGCCATTAGTCTTAGGAGCTTCTTTTCTTCTGTACGGAGCCGGAACGGCCTTTGCAACAGAAACAGATCATCTGTATCCTACACCTAGTACGGGATTTATGAGTGTCCAGCAAGATGGACGACAGATTAACTGCCACATCGTGGATAAATCTGGTCCTATCGTTGGAGCCAACGTAGTCGTAAAAGGAACTACTATCGGAAATATTTCTGATATGGATGGACGAGCCATTATAGAGAATGTGCCCGCAAACGCCATCTTAGTAGTCTCTTATATCGGATACGTAACTCAAGAGGTTACTTTGAAGAGTAATCAGACAAACATCAAGATCACGCTGGTCGAGGATTCACAAGCTTTGGATGAAGTCGTCGTTACTGGTTATAGTACACAAGCGAAGAAGGATATTACCGGATCTGTGGCTGTTGTCGCTACGGATGAGTTAAAAGAGACTCCTGTTTCCAATTTCGCTGAGGCTTTGCAAGGAAAAGCTGCTGGTGTATTTGTACAAGCAGGTGGTGGTCCATTAGGGGAGACAACGATTCGTATACGTGGTGTGGGTTCCGTAAACGGCTCAGACCCGTTGATCATTGTCGATGGTGTACAAGGAGTAGATATCGATGCGGTAAATGCGAATGATATTGAATCCATGCAGATCTTGAAAGACGCTGCTGCTTCCGCTATTTATGGAGCGAAAGGTGCAAATGGTGTTATCGTTATCACGACTAAACAAGGAAAAAAGAACGACCGTGTACAAGTATCTTATAACGGTTACTTCGGTGTAGCCAAGATGGCCAATGACGGTTATGGTCTGTTGAACGCTTGGGAAGCTATGGAATTCCAAGAAGAAGGGCAACGTAATTTATTCAACTACCGCGGTGGCCAAACAGTAAACCACGCCCAGTTCGGTTCAATAGGTAAAGACGGTACAGGTCATTTAACAATGCCTTATGCTATCAAACCTGCTGGTTATAGTAAAGAACAGATCATCTCTCAATACGGCAGTATCGCAGCTTGGGAAGCTTCTTACAAAGACAATGGTGAGAACACTTGGTCTCGTTCCGCTTACTACCAAATGCTTGAGGACGGCTACTCTGAGGAAGAAGCTCGTGCCGGCACGAATTGGTACGACGAAGTAGTTCAAACCGGTAAGGTGCAAGATCACCAGATTTCTATCACCGGAGGTGGTGAAAAAGCGACTTATTCAGTAGGCTTAGGCTACATGAATCGTGAAGGTACGATCAAGGAGTCATGGTTCCGTCGTTATTCCTTGCGTGCGAATACAAACTTCTTCGTGAACAAGTGGTTCAATATCGGTCAGAATACCAACATCGCCGTAATCGAGAACTCAGGAGAACGCGGTCGTCAAGGTGATGATAATACCTTCGGTAAGACCTTCTCCATCCAACCTTGGGTACCTATCTACACAGTTGGCGGTGATTATTCCGGTTCACAAAATGCCGAAGGAGGACGTGCTGAGAGCGCACCAATGTCCGTTGATTATGGCAAGGACAATCGTCGTCGTTTCTTACGTGCCCAATCAGCTATCTACGCAGAGATTATGCCTTTAGAAAGCCTTGGAGAGAATTTGAAGATCCGTACTCAGTTCAGCGCACGTTTAGGTGGCGCATGGGACTTCTGGATGAACAAACGTACGATCATGACCAATAAAGAAGGACGTAACAACAACGAGTTCTACGAGCAAGCAAACTATTGGTTAGATTATCAATGGACAAACACCGCTACTTATAGCAAAACAATCAACGACGATCATACGATCAATGCTGTGATTGGTACAGAGGCACTTCGTGAGGGTTTAGGACGTTGGATCCAGGCAGGTCGTATCAACTATCCATTCGAAGATGATCCCAACACTTGGGTAATCAACAACGGTGCTAGCTCTGACTTAAGAAATAGCGGAAACCAGAACGCTGTATCCACCATGTTCGGTATGTTCGCTCGTGCGGACTATGCTTACCAAGGTAAATATTTGGCTACAGTTACGGTACGTCGCGACGCATCCTCTCGTTTTTCTGAAAAGAATCGCTGGGGTACATTCCCTTCTATCTCTTTAGGTTGGCGTATGTCGGACGAGAAATTCATGGAGAAATCACGTACTTGGTTAGACGATTTGAAGATTCGTGCCGGTTACGGTACAACCGGTAACTCCAATATCGATTCATATAACTGGGCATTCCAATATGGTACTGGTAACCGTTATCTCTATAGCATCAATGGTTCTGACACAGAGGTATATCAAGGATTTGGCGTAACCAATCTTGGTGATATCGAGGCAAAATGGGAAACATCTAAGATGTTTAATGCAGGTTTCGATATTACAGCTTTTAATCAACGATTAACCGCCAACTTCGACTACTACATCAAGAAAACTTCTGATATGTTGATCGATGCCAACTGGTCTGCTTTGGCCGGTGCCGCTGACAAGCCGAAAGTAAACATCGGTGATATGACGAACAAAGGTGTTGATTTGAATATTACTTGGAATGATAAAATCGGTGAGGTAGGTTACTCTGTAGGCGTAAACTTGTCGCATTACAAGAATAGACTGGATGAGATTGGTACTGATGCCGGAATCTTTACCGGAACTCGTATTTCCAACATGAACGTATTGATGAAGGGACATGCAATCGGTGAATTCCACGGTTATCAGCTAGATGGTATCTATAAGAGTGAAGAAGAAGTCCGTAACTATAAGAATGATGCCGGTGGAACAGTATTGCCATATGGTACATCTGATGCTTCTACGTTAAACGCTGCCAATTATGTAGGTCAGTTCAAAGTAAAAGATGTGAACAACGATGGTAAGATCGACGCTAGTGACCGTACATTCATTGGAAACCCACATCCGGATTTAACAGGAGGTATCAACTTAGGTGTTAACTGGAAAGGATTCGACTTAAGTACTTATATGTACTTCTCCGTAGGCAATGATCTATTCGCCATGTATAAATATTATACACATTATGGTTCCTTACAGTCCGCTTATTCTAAAGATCGTCGCGACAATTCATGGCATCCTGTAACCAACCCTGATGGTATCTATCCTATGTGGGCAACCGCTAATGGTGAGAGTACAATCGCCGCAAATGAGTCTAATTCCGGCTATATAGAAGATGGTTCATTCTTACGCATGCAAACGTTGACTTTAGGTTATACACTTCCAAAGAGTATTTTAGATAAAATCAAGTTTGAGAAGATCCGCATCTATGGTCAAATAGCAAACGTATTCACATTGACTGGTTACTCCGGACTAGACCCACAGGTTCGTACAGATACAGACGGTCGTTCCAATGACCGTACGATGGGTACCGATTTCGGTTCTTATGGTATGCCACGCCAATTTATCATGGGTGTAAATGTGACATTCTAACAAATATTTGCTAACTAAAAATTGAAACAAGATGAAAAATCTATTTATATATGCGGCAGTCATTGCCGCCACGATGGGAAGCATGACTGCTTGCTCCGATTTCTTGGATGTGAAGCCAGTCACAAATAAACAGGAACCGGATTTTGTATCGCAAGAAGGTATTACTCAGTTGCTAACTGGTATGTACGCTAGATTAAACTCTACAGATGCGAATGATGGATACTTCCGTTCGACATTGACCAACTATGTATATGGTGACGTAATGGGAGGTGACGCAAACAAAGGTTCAACTTTCCAAGACCAACCAGACTTTACCAGCTTGGAAACTTATACATTTACAACTGACAACGCTTATTTTGAAACAAAATGGGCACATAGTTACCATGGGGTATTCACCGCAAACAACGTAATCAAGGTAGCGGATTTAGCAAAAGAAGAGCTTTCGGCTATAGCAGGCCAAAGTAAAGACTTCTATACGGAAACAATCGCCCAAGCCCGCTTCATACGCGGTTTCTTCCATTTCGAGGTCGTAAAATTATTTGGAGCGGCTGTTCCTTATGTAGATGACATAGCCATGAAAGAGAACGTGAACCCACAAGTCTCTAATGTGGATGAGAATGGGAATTATATCTATATCTGGGATAAGATAGTAGAAGACTTGCAGTTTGCCTATGACAATCTGCCCGACACTTGGACCGAGGCAGGACGCGTAAACAAATGGGCAGCTGGCGCTATGTTGGCTAAAGTAAAGATGTACCAATCCTCTCCATATAACGGAAAAAATGGAACGTCTAATCATTGGACTGAAGTTAAAACGATTTTGGAAGATGTAATCGCAAACGGAAAAGATAACAAAGGCACTAAGTTCCGCTTGGCAGATACATACGAGGAACTCTATACAGCAGGGGAAAGTGACTGGACAGGAGAATCTGTATTCGATGTCCAAGCTGCAGTTTCCGGCACCGTAGAACAAACTGCCAATATCAACGGAGCTTGGCACATCGGCTTCAGCGGAGCGTTAGGAACTGGAGGTTGGGGATTCTATCAACCCTCTTATGATATGGTCAACGCTCATATTGTTGACGCAAACGGATTACCTAAAATGGATGATTCTTATCGTAATGATCCTGCGTTATCAACTTTAGACGAGAACAATTTACCTCACACTGATTTGACCGTCTATACAGACCCTCGTTTGGATGTTTCTACCGGTCGTTTCGAGACTCCATTCTTAGATTGGACAGTGCCAAATGCGTTGGATGGTTGGGTACGTGATGTTTCTAACGGAGGTTTATACCTAAACAAGAAGAATATCCCTAGAAAAGCCGATAAAGGAAGCTTATCTAACACGACGCAAACAAACTCCACTGCTAAAAACTTCCACTTGATCCGTTACGCAGACGTATTGCTTTGGTACGCTGAAACCTTGATCGAGTTAGGACAGCCTCAACAAGCAGGTGAATACATTAATCAAGTACGTGCTCGTGCCGCCAATAGCTATGTAAAGGCAGTAGATCCGGCAACAATGACCGAGGCTAGTTCTACTTATGTTTTGGATGACAAGATTAACGGGAAGCAAAGTACAGATGCTGCCGCAAACTATCGTATAGGTTTATATCCACCTTCTCAATTCGCATCAAAAGACAAAGCGCTGGAGGCACTGCGTTGGGAACGTCGTATCGAGTTAGCGATGGAAGGTCATCGCTGGTATGACTTAGCTCGCTGGGGTATCGCATCCGAGGTATTAAATGATTTCGTGAAATACGAAGCTAAGCATTTAGGTAAATATTCCAATAGTACATACAACGCAAAATGGGCAACAATGCCTATCCCTCATAATGAAATCTTAAAGATGGATGGTCTTTTAGTTCAGAATGAAAACTGGAAATAAACAAGTGGGTTAACAGTCAGAAAGGGCAGCCGGGCATGTGATATGTCCGGCCTGCTTTTTAATCCCCAAAAGAAAGTTAACTTACTTTGCTCACGAAGTTAACATACTTTGCCAACGAAGTTAACTCCATGTGCCAATTAAGTTAACTTCGTTTTGTGTAGATTGGTATTTCCGATAAAAATCGTATCTTTGTTTGACTTTAAATCAAAATGAAACGTGTACTCTAGCCATGAGATATAAACAAATACTCCTCGGTTTGATCCTGTTTGTCCTATTAGGGGGTTTCTTGCAAATAACCGGCAAGTTTCATTTCTTCTATATCGAGCAGCTTCAACTATTCCAGTTTTCCGAAGATTATCTTGCGGATAAAATCAGCAGTCCGGGAGGTTTATCTTTGATTATCGGGGAATTCTTGACACAATTCTTTATTACGCCTTATGCAGGGCCTTTCATTATCGCAGCTATACTTACGTCTATCGGCTTAACAATGAGGGAGATCATCCTGCAAATTAATCCAAATAAAGAGCTCTTCCTGCTTTACTTACTCCCGGTTTTATTCTTATTATTGATTCAATACGACTTCAATTATTTAGTACAAGGCACTATCGCATTCCTATTTTGTTTGATTAGCCTGAACGCATGGATGCGCATAAAAGATCCCTGTTACCGGCTATCCGCCGCATTGGTAATCACCCCACTACTTTTTTGGATAGGAGGACCGATTGCCGGGCTATTCTCATTAAGTGTGGTTCTCAAGGAAGCGATAAGCCGTTCCAAACAGGGGTTCTATTTTTTAGCGGTTTTAATTGAATACCTGTTTATCGGGATCGGAAGTGTCTGGTCAACTACCATCACCAGTTATCGCTTCGCATTCTTACCGGACGCTTTTTACCACCCGATTCTGGCGGCTCCCAATCTCATCTATTTCGCATGGGTCTGTTTACCGCTTAGCTTGATCGGGGCATTCGTATATCCTAAAGGCAAAAACCAATCAAAGAAAAAAACAGGGATAGAGCTTACCGTTCAATTCATCCTAATCCTATTCCTTTGCTGGGTAACGATTCCACGGTATAACGACCAGAAAGCCTATCCTCTAAAAGTCTTGGATTATTATGCCCGTACCGAACAATGGGACGAGATCATCCGGCATTGTCACGGGCCGATCAAAAACTATTTATATTTAACTTACTTAAATAGGGCACTTGCGGAAAAAGGGGAGTTGGCAGACCGGATGTTCGCTTTTGATCAACACGGTCCTCAAGGGTTACTCGCCTCTTGGAACAAGACCTTTACGGTCTCCACCCTGTTAAGCGACGCCTATTTTACGCTAGGGGAAATCGCATTATCGCAGGAGATGGCTTTTGAAGGGTATGTCACCGTAATTGGCGCCGGTAATCCCCGGAACCTGCAACGGCTTGTTCAAACAAACTTGATTTACGGAACGTATCCTATCGCCGAGAAATATATCAGTATCTTAGAAAAAACATATGCCTATCATGATTGGGCCAAACGGCATAGAGGCTTCTTATATAACGACAAAGCGATTGAAGCTGATCCGGTATTAGGGCCTAAACGAAAAGCTCTTCCGAAGGAAAGTAACTTATCCGGTATCAACGGACTGGAACATGATTTACTTATCCGTGCGGAACAAGATCCGGAAAATCAGCTCCCGATCCAATTCACCGGGGCTATCTATCTGCTGTCTAAAGACATGAAAGCTTTCCAAAGGCTGATAGAAAAGTATTATGGAACACCGGTACTCCCCTCTCTCCCCGTGAGTTTCCAAGAGGCTGTTATCCTATTAGCAGAGAAGGATGTGGATTACTGGAAGCGTTTTAACGTATCCGGAAATGTGATCCGCAAATTCGCAGGTTATCGGAATTTAGTCGTGCAGAACCGGAACAACCCACAACTTCCGCAACTTATAAAGAAGTCGTTCGGAGACACTTATTGGTCTTATTATACTCTAAAATGATCAACAACCATGAAAAGAAATATTCTATATATCACCTGTTTATTTCTTATTCTACTAGGAATATCCTGCTCGGATACGATCCCGGTAAGCAAAGAAACCTCGGAGAAACCTGTATTATTTCCCGATTATGCGGATGTAACGATCCCTTATAATATCGCTCCCTTAAATTTCAAGATAGAAAATCCACATGCGGAAGCCTTCGCCGTACTCAAATTCGGAGAAGAAAAGATACAAGTCAAGGAAAAAGGGGGACAATTCTATCTTCCCGCATCCGATTGGAGAAAATTGCTGAAAAGGGCGACAGGAAAAGCGATACAAGTAAAGCTCTACGCAAAAGACAAAGAATGGCTCGCCTATCCGGAATTCTCACTATTCGTCGCTCCGGAACCCATGGATTCATATCTGGCTTATCGCTTGATCGAACCCGGATACGAACTTTGGAATCAAATGGGTATTTACCAACGGAATCTGGAAGATTATAAGCAAAGCCCTATCATGGAAAACAAATACAGCGGTCAAAACTGTATGAATTGCCATTCTTTTTGTATGCAAAACCCCGATAAAATGCTGTTCCACATGAGGGATAAGTATTCGGGCACTTATCTGATCGACGGAGACAAGATCGAGAAATTAAATACGAAGACCGATCAGACGATCTCGCCTTTGGTCTATCCCTCTTGGCATCCATCGGGGAAATACGTAGCCTTCTCTGTCAATCAGACCAGCCAAAGCTTTCATGCCAACGACAAAAACCGGGTGGAGGTCTTCGACAGCCAATCCGACGTAGTTGTATACGATACGGAAAAGCATGAGATTATCAGTACGCCTTCCATTCGGACAGCAAAAGCGTTTGAGACTTTCCCGACATTCTCTCCCGATGGCAAGACTCTTTACTTCTGCTCGGCAGAGGCACGTTCCATGCCGCATGAATATTCAGAAGTAAAATATAACCTTTGCTCCATAGCGTTCGATCCCGTAACCCGGAGTTTCGGCTCCCGTATAGATACCTTATACAATGCCGGAAAAGATGGGAAGAGCGCCTCTTTTCCCCGTGTTTCCCCAGACGGGAAATTCTTGTTATATACGCTGTCCGGCTACGGTAACTTCTCGATCTGGCATAAAGACGCAGATCTATATCTACTGGATATAGCGAGCGGAATCTCTCATTCCTTGCAAAACGCCAATAGCACGGATACGGAGAGCTATCACTCATGGAGTAGCAACAGCCGCTGGATCGTCTTCAGCAGTCGAAGGATAGACGGGTTATACACACGTCCTTATTTTGCTTATATAGATGAAGAAGGAAATGCGTCTAAGCCCTTCCTTTTGCCTCAGAAAGACACAGACTACTATCACCGTTTCATGAAATCTTATAATATACCCGAGTTTATTACCGGAAAAGTATCCTCCAAGATCCGGGCGCTTAGCACGCTAGCCAAAGAGGATAAAGGAATTGACGTAACTTATCGTAAATAGAATAAATCACATGAGTACTTTATATAAGAAGATATTACCACCGCTTCCATTCATTCTATTGACCGGCGTCTTATGGTTTCATTTGCAGACCATGCAAGAGCCTCTCTTTTTTTATCGGGAACAGCAGCAGATTTTCCTATTCGATTCCACCTATATATTCAGCATACTTAAGCAGATAGGGGGGCTAGCGACTTTTATCTCTCAATTCTTGATACAGTTTTTCAGGATCCCGCTTATCGGATCGCTGGTGACCGCCTTGATCGGTGGAATCTCCGGTTGGTTATTCTGGCTGACCTTACGAAAGATACATCCGGCATTATATCTTATGCCCTTGGCCTTTCTCCCCATCCTATTCCAATATCTTTACCTAATGAAAGATAGCTATCATTATGAAGGACTGATAGCCATGTTGTTTTGGTCATTGGCGCTTAACGTATATAGTTACAGCGCACGAAGATTTAATTGGACGTACCGTACCTTAATTGGTTGCTTGCTGGCGACCGGATTGTTTTACACGATGGGATCTGTAGCTATATTATTCGCCCTTAGCATCTTACTATTTGATGTATTACAAAAATGCGAACGCTGGTACGCAAGCTTCATCCCGTTGCTGCTGCTACTTATCGTAGGCTCCCTATGTGTCCTAGGAGGCAGTAAACCCGATTATGACTATGTATTTTGGATGAAAGATTACGTAGAGTATTTCATTGAGCTGGAACCATTCTACGGCTTCTCTTGGCAAGTAGCGCTACTCGTTATGCTTCTATTCTTCCTATCACGTTACTTAGATCACATAAAAACCTATTTAAAAGCTTTAGTAGCCGTAGCATTACTTGCCTTATCCGGTATGTATTATACGCAAACGGCTCTTCAACAGAGGAATAAAGATTTCTATACGTTGATGCAAATGTTTCATTACATAGATACCGAGCAATGGGACGCCATAATCTCGTCCGCCGATCTAAACTATAATAACTACTTACACCTGAATTGCTTAAACCTTGCCTTATCCCACAAGGGTGTCATGCAGACTGATTTATTCAAATATCCGCAAAGCGGAATACAATCTTTGGTCTCAAAGTACCAAGCGCATATAGAGGAAAGTTTCCTATTCAGCCAGATATACTACCATGTAGGAATCACGTCCTTGGCATACAATTTCGCTTTTGGTACCTCGGTAGGAATTACATACGGCAGTCCCGTCATGACCAAATTATTAATAAAATCCCATTTGATATACGGACAGTATCCCGCAGCCGAGAAGTTTATATCATTATTGGAAAAGACATGGGCCTATCACGAATGGGCCTCCTCGCAACGAAAGTTCTTATATAATGACCAAGCGGTGGAGAGCGACCCGGAATTAGGTACAAAAAGAAAAAGCCTATCCAGCGACAAAGACCTTTTCGCCAATATAATCGGATTGTTTGATAACCTGATGATTATATTGGAAGAGAATCCCCAGAATAAAGCCGCATTGGATTATACGATCGGTACGTTATTATTATCGAAAGACCTGCCCGCTATAAAAACGTTTGTTGAAAGATTCAGTGGGACGGAAGTCCTCCCTATATTCCCCGAACCCTTGCAACAAGCCGTGATCTCTTATGCGGAGCATGATCCGGAATATTGCCGCAAGTATGGGGTAACCGATAAAGTCCTGTCCGAGTTCTCGATATTCAAGCAACGTGTATTGGGACTAAGGCATGCCCGACAAAATCTAGCGACTGGAATAGCCGACTATCAACCTACTTTCTGGTACTATTTGATACTCTCTAAATAAAACACATATGGAAAGACAGACTTATACAAATACAAACCGATATCTTTTCCTTTTTCTCATCGCCTTGATGGTTTCATGCTCCAAAAACGACATACAGATCGCCAAGAGCTTAAACAAGGAAATAACCATTTATCCGGATTACAAGGATGTGACCATCCCTGTGAACATCGCCCCGCTCAATTTCTCTATCGCCGATAGCAGTGAGCACTGCCTTATCATTAAAGGGGAAAAGACTCAACTCCAAGTTTATAGTGATGAGGGGCTCTTTGAGATCCCACAAAAGAGATGGAAAGCCTTATTGAAAGAGAATGCCGGAAACCAAATAGAATTGACCATTGCTAAACGCATACAGGGCGAATGGAACGCCTATACGCCTTTTCATATGGACATCGCAAATGATTCCATTGATAAATATATAGCCTATCGGTTATTAGCCTTGAGCAATGATATGTGGAACAGGATGGGTATCTATCAACGAAACTTGGAGAATTATGACCAAAGCGTGATTTATGAGAATAGCCTAACCGACTATAACTGCGTAAACTGCCATACGTTTTCCTCCGGGAACCCGGATAAAATGATTTTCCATATGCGAGGCAAACACGCTGGTTCCGTACTGATTGATGGAAAGAAAATCACCAAGCTAAATACCAAGACTCCCGAGACCGTCTCAAACTTTGTCTACATGTATTGGCATCCGAATGGTAACTATCTGGCGGCCACCGTATGCGATACCTACCAAAACTTCTTCATCAATAATCCCAATACGCTGGAAGTATTGGATCATAACTCCGATATCGTGATCTACGACGTGAAGAAGAACGAGGTATTCTCTTGCGAAGCGTTAAATTCCAAAGACGCATGGCAAATATTCCCTGCGTTCTCTCCCGACGGGAAGAGCCTCTATTTCAGTTCGACCGCCGCCGTAGATTCTATTTCTAAGAATTTCAGACAAATGACCTACAGCCTATGCCGTGTCGACTTTGACCCGGAAACCCGCACCCTAGGCCAGCAAGTAGATACTTTATACAATGGCCGGGCCAATCACAAAAGCGTATCCTTCCCTAGAATCTCACCGGATGGTAAATATCTGGCTTTTACCCTACAGGAATATGGCGGTTTCGGGGTTTGGCATAAAGACGCTGAATTATATATGATCCGCCTATCCGACGGAAAGACGTACCCGCTGAGCGAGGCGAACAGCGCCGAAGGAGAAAGCTACCATTCATGGAGTCACAACAATCGTTGGCTGGTATTTAGCAGTCGCAGGTTGGATGGATTATACACACGCCCGTTCTTTACCTATATCGATGATAAAGGTACGGCCCATAAACCATTCCTCCTGCCGCAAAAAAATCCCGTAAAATATTATAAAGACCTGTTGTGGACTTACAACCTCCCGGAGTTTATACAAGAAAAGGCCCAAGTAGATACGCATGCCGTGATGGAAACCATGAGAAATACAAAAGGAATCCAAGTAAAATAAGAACAATAGCTAGGGTGGGCGAAAGGAGATAAGGATGTCTGTTTGGTTAAATCTACCCACCCTTAGCTATTGATCTGTTTGCTCACTCTTTTATCTTCACCGAGAATAGAAATAGAGCGTTTCAAATCAACGCCCATATTTCCATTTGTTGTATTCATAAAATAAGTACAAACTTTCGGCAATCAGATTTCACTCTTTAGTGAAACAAACATATGTAATCTGCGTTTATAGATTATCAAATGTCTCTTTAAAAACTTGAGACAAAAATAAACTATTTTGATAGAAAAATAGGTCTGTAAATATTCACATTTTATTCACAACACACACCAAAACGTTCATTTATCCTAGGAAGCATCACAATTTAACATTTAACTGCTCCATCATCACTCCGGTCTTCTCCCTTGCCTCCGTCACATCCAAACCACGAGCCAGCAAGACGGCCATACGGCGATGTCCATGAACTTCCGGTTTTCCAAAGAAACGCATCTGCGTATCGGGTTGTTCCAAAACCTTATCCAGATTCCCCAAAGACAACCGGTCACTGTCCCCTTCCACTACAACGGCACGGGAAGCTCCCGCTCCATGAAACACGATATTAGGGATCGGCAAGCCAAGCACTGCACGGGCGTGCAAAGCGAATTGAGACAAATCCTGTGTAATCATCGTCACCATTCCGGTATCGTGCGGACGGGGGGAAACCTCGCTGAATATGACATCATCTCCTTTAATGAATAATTCCACGCCGAAAATACCACGTCCGCCTAAAGCCTCGGTGATCTTACCGGCGATCTCACGGGCTTTCGCTTTAGCGGCAAGGCTCATGGCTTGCGGTTGCCAAGACTCCCGGTAATCACCGTCCACCTGAACATGTCCTACGGGTTCCAAGAAAGACGTTCCTCCGATATGCCGAACCGTCAGCTGGGTAATCTCATAGTCGAAATCCACGAAACCTTCCACGATCACCTTACCCGCTCCAGCACGTCCTCCTTCTTGGGCGTACTGCCAAGCACGATCGATATCCTTTTCCTCACGAACCACGCTCTGTCCGTGTCCGCTTGAGCTCATGATCGGCTTCACCACGCAAGGCATACCGATTACCTTCACCGCTTCTTTAAATTCCTCCTCGGTCTCGGCGAAACGATACGGCGAGGTAGGCAAGCACAGCTCCTCGGCCGCCAAGCGGCGGATTCCCTCACGGTTCATCGTCAGCCAAGTGGCACGGGCGGTAGGAATCACATGGTATCCCTCTTCCTCCAGTTCCATCAAGGTACGGGTAGCGATCGCTTCCACCTCCGGCACGATATAATCCGGTTTCTCTTTCTCGATGATCTCCCGCAAGGCATCGCCATCCAGCATGGAGACCACATAGGAACGATGCGCCACCTGCATGGCCGGAGCGTCCGGATACTTATCCAAGGCGATTACCTCCACGCCATAACGCTGCAACTCTATTACAAACTCTTTCCCCAATTCGCCCGAGCCACAAAGCACGACTTTAGTTGCCGTAGCCGATTTGGGCGTACCAATTGTTACCATAAATCTTTCTGCTATTTGAATTTCGCCGCAAAGTTAAGGGTTTATGCCTGTATAGCCTAAAGCTTTTCCCTTTATCTATTAGGGCAAAGATAAGGTTAGCTTCATCGTCCAACGGCTGGTGGACGATCATGCACCAGTTGGGAGATGATCATGCACCAGCCGTTAGAAGATCATGCATCAGTTGGTGCATGATGAATGTATCCTTATGAATTGGGTAAGACAGCCGCTTGTTTGGCCTACAATATACAGAGGAAAGGAACAAGGATCTACTTATAATCAAGACCTCTTTGTTAATATTACATAATTAGTAGTACCTTGCGATACAAGGTATCTTAGTAAAACATATATTTGTAACCAGATGATAAAAGTGTTCACCAACAGTGTAACTTATTTAGCAAACTGTACGTCTAATATATAAAGTAACTACATAATATGATGATTCAACTGAAAGGAATAAACAAAACGTACTTTAACGGAGCCCCACTGCACGTTTTGAAAGGTATCGACCTAGATATAGAGAAGGGAGAGATGGTATCTATCATGGGAGCGTCCGGTTCCGGGAAGTCAACCCTATTGAATATCTTGGGGATATTGGATACGTACGACACGGGCACCTATCTATTAAACGGACAGTTGATTCAGAATCTAAGCGAAAGCCGTGCCGCCGAGCTGAGGAACCGTATGATCGGCTTCATCTTCCAATCATTTAACTTAATCTCGTTTAAGAACGCAGTGGAGAACGTAGCTCTCCCACTCTATTACCAAGGCGTAAGCCGGAAGAAGAGAAACGCCATGGCACTGGAATATCTCGACATGGTGGGATTGAAGGATTGGGCGGATCATATGCCGAACGAGATGTCCGGCGGACAGAAGCAACGTGTGGCCATCGCACGTGCCTTGATCGCCAAGCCGCAGATTATATTGGCCGACGAGCCTACCGGGGCATTGGATAGTACCACGACCGTGGAAGTGATGGAACTCCTCCGTAGCGTAAACCAAGAAGGTATGACCATGGTGATCGTTACCCACGAGCCATCCGTGGCGGAAGCTACCGACCGGATTATCCGGGTAAAAGACGGATTTATTGAATACACCGTAAACGAAGAATCGCATGTTTGATTTTGACAATTTTAGG
>OGHH01001241.1_pt1 | contig 20050 bp, 20 predicted proteins | sample 1571471 | NCBI WGS metagenome assembly OGHH01 (sample SAMEA2581936, study PRJEB24529) | metagenome | biome: Human gut stool | place: China | collected 2011
CTCCATCAATTCAGCCTTACCGATCCTGGCGCATCTGCGGCACGACGCAATGCGTAACTGTTCCTTATGTCCGATGAAATCATCATATTCAGTTGTCTTATGTCTGACAGAATTTTTCCTGTGGACACATCTAAATTATATAATTAGGTTTTGGAAAACGGTAGACTATTTGTTCCGTGATACTTATCACGGTGTAGCGGAATGCTGTGGATTAATTACTCCAAAAACAAAAGGCAGCTCACAAGCTACCTCTTTGTCATACTAAATATATACCATACATCTTACTAGGTGAAACAATTCTACTATTTTTGCTTTTCTGCTATTTTTCTCAAACTGTGCAGATACTCAACCATAACTAACTGATATTCCGGTGGAAGAAGCCTTGCTTCTTGTATCAGTTGGATTTCCTGAGCATTTTGCAAGACAAGAACTTTTCCATCTCTTTGAAACAACTCAAATGGTTCAATTCCCATTCCCCGACTGACTTTAGTCATATTACTTTCCCGGATATCATAATCTTCTTTTTTAATAATATCATACAATGTACTAATTGATATCCCGCTTTCCTGCGCAAACCGGTACTTCGACATCTTTGTTTCTTCCAAATAATTCATTAGCTTTTTCCGAACTATGCTCTCGTTCATCCTTCAAGCATTCACACCCTTTCTGTGACCACATCTGAAATTATATAATGACTTTACGCATTTCAAAAGACTATTTGTTCCGTAATACTTGTCACGGTATTCCGTAGTACTTTGATTATATCTTCCATTTCAAAAAGGATATTCTATGAAATCTCTATTTTGGAGATTTTTCGACAGATTATTACACTTTTTCCGCTTTATAATAAACTCCAGATACAATTCGTATTCAAAAAACTCATTCCCATATTTTCTTTTTTTCTTAAAAATACTTATAACATCTACCAAACAAGATTACATGATGTCCGGACGCCAAAACAGAACCCAACAGACAAAATAAATTGTCTATTGGGTTCTGTTTTGTTGAGAATATTACATATTTACGACTTTAATTCTTTAATCATATAGAAAGATCAGATTCAAAAGAAACCCTTGACCGACCATAAACCGCTAACGCATACCCTGTACCTTCAATTTCAATATTACAAAAAGCATACTGTTTTGCAAGGACATCTACACTAGCTAAATTATCTACCAGACCTGTTCCATTCCATTTTGAATAGGATTCTTTTTTTGTCCAAATCTCATAAAAACGTCTTTGATATTCCATTTCATCTGTACTATCCTGCAAATATTGTTTCTCATTTATCCGAAAAAATCTTTGTGCTATCCTGTCATCTACGTTTCTAATCATCTCAATATCAATCCCTACCTCATGATTTGAAAATATAACAACTCCAATGCCCGATGTATGTGATATATTGAAAAAATCCGATAATCTTTCTCCCCGTATCGTTACATATGGCTTTCCTCTACTATCTTTTTTTATTCGTACTACTTCATCAGATAACCCATATTTTTCTGTATAATACGCTTGAACCATTTTATATAAATTCTTTTTTAATATATCATTATTTTTTTCCACAAGTAAAAGCAATTTATTCATCCTTTTTCCCATTTCCATAAATCAAATAATCTGTTTGACTTCAGATAATTTTTATATATAATTTACAAAAATCCGTGTCCTCTCATCCTCAAATATCATTAACATTTCCTTTTTCATGCAAACCAAAGCTGCCAATTTCTCCGCACTATATCATTTTTTCTTCGTAAAACTGCTCAATACGCTTTCCTATTTCTTAGTAAAAATGTGCAATAACTTCTCCCTAAATATTATATTTCTTCATAATTTGTTTACAGCAGCTAATAACCTCTTTCCAAAACATTAGTTCTTCTATGCCCATTCCTTCTTGAAACACATCACTGAATTCAAAATTTCCTGTTATTCTATCCAATTCAATTAAATATCCCAACGAAACATGAAGGGCATCTGCAATCCTATATAAACAAGGCAAACTAACCCCCTTATTTGATGTCTCAATCCGTTGAATATGTGCCGGGCTGACCTTTGCCAATTCTGCCATATATTCTATTGTATAACCTTTGCTTTCTCTAAGACTCCTAATATTCCATCCTATTCTCTGTAACCTTTGATCCATGTTTTTCATCTCCTGCATCTTTTTTGTATCATAACACAAAATATATTTATATCATTACTTTTTAAATAATGCACTTTAAAACACAAACCATGCTATAGAAACAGACGAAATGTTACTATTGCATATTCTTCAATGCACAAAATTACATACTTTACAGAATATTATTGTTTAATCTATATATAGTAAGATTTTGTTATCAAATTACACATTATCTTCCATCCTTGAAAATTTCGTATGCCGTTTTGAGCAAACGGTCTACCATTTCTAAGGTGTTTGGCTTAAACTTTTCTAGCGTTGCCGCAATTTCATCATCATACTTTCTACTTCCTGTTCCTGTCATAATATAATCCAGACTGACCTCTAGAGCTTTTGAAATATTCAACAAAGTTGTTGCTGAAAACCCTTTTTTCCCCGTTTCAATTTCATATAGAAATTTATCCGAAATATTTGCCAGTTCCGCCAACTGCTCTCTGGTGTATCCACGGTCTATACGAAGTATCATAATCCGTTCACCTACTGTCAATACTCTCACCTTTCCTTTGTTCCTGCAACATTACCTATTGCTCCGTATTCCATATTTTATTTCATCATAATAAACAACTACTATAAGAAACATCCACTATTGCACATGAAATCAAGTACTATTGCAGAAAATTTTATCAGATTTTGTACAACATTTTGTCATTTCAAATAATGTAGTATCTTTTATCATTAATATATTGTTGGCGTAAACTATTTCAGATACATCACAATATTATCTCCGTATCATCATACTTAAGTGATATCTACCTAATATCATAATAGCTAATGTAGCATTTTTATTCGTTTATGTAGCATAAGTACTGTTTATTTTATTTATAAATCACAATATCCCTTCCTATTCTTACAATAAGGTAAATTCATCTTTTTTTTACTATAACTGGTATGATATTAAATAGTAAGAATGTGCAATTACGAAATTAACACGAGGAGTAGAAACATGGAAGCCGTCAAGAAACATCTGAAAAATACATTTTCATCATATGAATTGGAACTTCTGCGATATTTATACCTTTGTATAGCTTATGACGTCAGCAAATTCCTTATTTTACTTATATATTTCAGTATTTTCCATTTAGGCAGAGAATTCTGCATAGAAATCCTGTTTCTGACTTCTCTCCGTAATTTTTTTGGCGGGTTGCATTGTAAACGATATGTCTCTTGCTTTGCATTCACCTTTGCATTTAGCAGCATTGGAATTGCATTGTCGCATTTAATAGTATTCGATTATGAATTTCAAATAATTCTATTAGCCGTGATAATTCTGATTTCAATTATAATAAAACCGGTCACTTCTGCTAGCAGACCACCGCTATCAGTCAAATTGCAAACCATTTACCACTGTTTCGGTATGATTATACTCTTCGTATATTTTGTACTTTTTCTTACAACACAAACTTTCCCTTACAGAAATTTATGTTTTTGGGTAATTGTTTTACAAACCATGCAGCTTACCGTTGCCAGTCTTAAGAAAGGAGGAAAATCATCATGAAAACACGTTTAATGCAAGCTATCACAGGTGTGTGTACTCTTGCTCTAGCATTAACTCCCTTTTTTCATTACAAAGGAAGTTGTATCGTCTTTTTTGGCGAACCAGAATATCCATGCAAAAAAAATAATGCAGAATAAAACAGAGCATTCTCTGTACTCTACATCAATCACCGGGGCCATTCGGCCCCTATCTTTTGAAATAAATGTTCACAACAAAATAGTTTTCTTTTCCATGTATGACATTCCCAACTTCAATATGCCCATGATATTTATCTGTTATCTTTTTTACATAGGGCAGACCAACTCCACGATCATCTCCTTTTGATGAATATCCATCTTTAAAAAATTGATTGTATTCATTATATAGAATCTTCTCATGTTCATTACCAACAGATATACATATTTCATTTCCATCATCTATAATTTCCATTCTGATTCTTTCATGCTTTTTCCTTGCAGATACCTCATCCATCGCATTATCTATCAGATTTCCAATAATCTCAATAAGAAAAATATCCGGAATACCAATGTTTTCTAGACTACAAGAAAAATTAGTATATATTTCAATTTGTTTTTCTTCTGCCTCACACAACTTAGTATATATATGCGCCATAACAAGAGGTCTCTCCAAAATTAACAATTTGCCCGGCATCATATATCTCCTTAAATGATTCAGTTCCACCTCCTGATGCCGTACCAATTCATCATAATTGTCATATATTTTACATAATGCATACACAGAATCTAACTGGTTCATAAATTTATGCTGACGCTCCCTCAGTTCCGTTATAACTTCTCCATATTTTTCTGCATACCTCTCATGACAATTTATTTCCATCTGATATGCACTTACCTTATGAATCAAAACAAAAAACATAAAAAAAGCACCTGACAAAAAAACTCCCTCTCCCCATGACAATCCTGTGCCAAACTTTACCAAACTGATAATAAAAGCAAGCAGCAATGTGAACAGAATAATAAGAAATTGTACATTAATTTTCTTTTTGTATATATCACTCCATTTTCTATTGACAACAATCATGTCATATCTATTTAATATACAACAAATCATATAAACAACTAAAACTATTAAAAAAGAAAAATCGTCCTCAATCTGCAAAATATAACAAATAAAATTATACGGCACACATACGAACAGTTCCAATGATCCGACCACAAAAAGTGTAAATATAAAATAGGTTACTGTATCAATAACATTCATTCCATATCGTATCTTAAAGATGCAAAATAATCCTACATAATGCAATAACTGAAATAATCTGTTTCCATCATAAAGATTAATATATACACTAATCCCTAGTATAATAGCAATGATCACATACTGTATAATATTCTTTCTCCTGCCCTTTCTGCCTATAAGGGCTTCCATAGATTTTAATAAACAACCTATTTCTAACAGACAGTTAACCAAAACAACGCATTCCGACATTGCTCCCCCCTGAATACAATACAACTTTATTATTTCTTACTTAAATAGTCTTCTTTGAATTTTTTGAACTTTCTTCCGCCGATTGGAACAACTCTGTTATCCCTCATATATACCTCACGATTCCGAAAGTCTACATTCGCAATATAATCTACATTAACATAAGTTCCATAAATTGGTGTCAAAAATCTTGTTTGACGAATCTTTCCATTAAATTTCTTTGCTGAATAATTTGGAATACAAATTTCATCATCCATCATATGAATATACAATTTGCCCGATTTATTTTCAAAGGAAACCACCTCATCTAAAAATATCATATAACCGATACCATCATAGTGCAGAGGAACATATTCTCGGGAATCCATCTTTTTTCCTGTGGATATCGCATCCAACACCTCTTCAATATGCTCTTTGACCAATTTACCATCCCCTATTGGCTTTTCAATATAATCATAGCAATGAATGCGCTTCAACAAATCGCGTTCCAAACCGGCCAGTACTGTAATAAAAATGATTGGAGTCAATTTATATTCATTGTATTTTCTTATACTTTCTGCAAAAAGAATGCCAGAATTATCATTTCCTTTATCCGGCTCTAATATAATATCCAACAAAAACAAATCAATATGATTGTCCATAGCACATTGCAAGGCATCTACACGTCCGCTAAACGTATAAATACAAGTTACACCTGTACAAGACGATATTATCTTCCGCAAGGCATCTCTGTTCTTTTTCTTATCCTCTAAAATTAAAACATTCATATTTTACTGTACCCTATTATTCATTTCCTCCTCAAAATCCTCTGCCATAATTCGTACTAAATCCAAAATTCTTTCCTTTAATCGTTCATCTACTTTACGATAATATTGTAACAAGCACACTTCATCTTCCGTGTAATCATCTGTACTGATTCCAAAAAAGTAACTAAATGGAATGCTGAATTCTCTGGCAATATTTTCTAAAACATCGTTTGGCACTGGATTTTTACCTGTCTCATATCTGCTAAGAGTTTGCTGCGTCATGTGCATTCTTTCAGAAAATTTAACCTGTGTCATATGATTCATTTTTCGAAAATCCCTTATTTTTTGACCTACAGATTTATCATTTAACGCCATAACCGCACCTCTCTTTACTCATCTTTTTTATTATAGGGTCGATTATAACAAGCATATACCTGTTTTTAATGTATTTATACTTATTATGCGTGTATTTGATCATAATAACATCTTGACATGAAAACATGTGTATAAAAACTTCTCCATATTGATTTGCATAATAAAGCACAAGTAATGCCAGCAACCTGTGAATTTCTTTTCATAATTTCACAGGCAACATATTGTATCACACGAAAAACTTTATTATGTTCTTGAATTGTTAGTTTGTAACGAATCACCCCTATATATTACTCTTGGTCCTGACAATAAAATGCCTCATTTCCATAATATGCCTACATGAGGGGATTCTTTATAGGGTTGTTTAAGCAAAAAGTATATATTATTTATTGGACAGATAGGGTATCTGTTTTTTTATTACAAAAAAAATGTAATTTCAAAAAAGAACTAATTATTTTTCACAATAATCAGTTCTTTCTTTTCCCGTTCTTAGTCATTATCTAAATAACATTGACAAAAAACCTGTATTTTTCTTATTGATAATTCTTTGCCTGCATATTCCACATCTTTGCATAAATTCCATTTTGCGCTAATAGGCTGTCATGATTCCCCTCCTCTGCGATATGCCCCTCTTCCAGCACCAGAATCCGTTCACAGAACCTGCAACTGGACATCCTGTGGGATATATATACCGCAAGTTTCTCAGCAACCAACTTATCAAACCCCGCATATATTTCGTACTCCGCCACTGGATCCAGTGCGCTAGTCGGCTCATCCAGAATAATAAACGGTGCGGATTTATACAATGCTCTCGCTATGGCAATCTTTTGCGCCTCTCCTCCGGATATCTCCACCCCCGGGATTCCCACATTGTATAACTGGGTTTTAATTCCCTCATCCATCTGGCTGACACGTTCCCTGATTCCCGCCTTCTCCAGGCACTCCCACACAAGTTCCTCATCGTAATCTTCCGATGCCGCCACATTTTCCGCCACATTCATTGCAAACAACTTAAAATCCTGGAAAACCACGCCAAACAAATTCATGTATTCCCTGTAATCATACTCTCTGATATCTTTCCCATTTAATAAAATCCTTCCATCCGTAGGTTCATATAACCTGCAAAGGAGCAGAACCAGTGTCGTCTTACCGGCCCCGTTAGGACCCACCAGCGCAATCTTCTCGCCAAAGCACATCGTCATATTAATATTTTCCAAACTATACTTCTCTGCACCGGGATACCGGAAGGATACATTTTCAAAAGTAACCGTCAGCTCCTGTCCTGCAAGATTTCTGGCAGAAATATTTCCCGTCTCCTTCCGGTTGGGCAAATTCAGATATTCATAATAGTGATACAGGTACTGCATATTCAGCAAAACATTTTCAAAGTGTTCCACCATATATCGGCAGGCGCCACCCAGTGCTGTCAGGGCAGAAACATATTTGACCACTTCAGCCCCAGTCACCATCCCATTCACACCGCGCATTCCCACCACAATATAAGAAAGAGCCAAAAGCACAGCCTGCACCACCTGATATTCAATGCGAATTCTGTCCTGCAGGACAATCTTCCGGGTCTGTATATCACACTTCTCATCCCACACTGCCATCATATCCCGCATCAGCAGTTCCTTCAGCCCATACATACGGATTTCCTTCCCAGTCTGGTACTTACTCAAAATCTCCCGGTAAAAATATCCATCTTTCCGTACGGCATCCAGGCTTTCCTCATAGAGATGGTACTGCTTTCGATTGCCTGCTTTGGATATCCACATAAACAAAAACATACTCAGCAGATTTAGAAGAAAAATGAGATACACCATCCCCTTTGAATTTAACAGCTTCTCCACTCCGCTGCCCCCGACATTTCCGGCCACATTCAGAATCGGAAAGAGCACCATAAACGCATAAATGATTGACGCCGTATCGCCGACTAACGTACCAAGTTTATCGGAAAACCAATATATTCCGCCGCTTGCTTTTTCCCCCTCCAGCGCAGCCGTCAAAATCTGCATCGTCTCCTGTCGCTCCAAATCCTGATAATCCAGACAAACCGCTTTCTCCGCCACATCTTTTTGAATGCGGTATCGGATACTGTCCCGCATGGCATTTCCCATTTTATCCAGAATATGGAATAGGATCGTCAATATAAATGTAGTGAATGCCAAACGGTATACCACATTTATAATCTCCTGCCTGGGCTCTCCGCTGACCAATCTATTCAAAATATCACACCCATAGATAATTCCCACATAAGGAACTGCGGCATGAATAATATTTTTTAATAAATTACAGGTCAGGATCCATTTGCACAGTTTAAAATTAATCCAGATGACATGAATAAATTTTCTCAAAATCAGCCCTGCCTGATCCCTCTCTTCGCTAATTGCATTCTTACTCTTCTCCGCCATGATCATCCTCCTTATAATACCGGCTCTGAATAGAAAACATCTCTGCATATCTTCCCCGTTTTTCCATCAATTCCTCATGAGTGCCGTCCTCCTGTATCTTTCCATTTTCAAAAAACAGAATCCTGTCACAAAACTTGGTACTCGCCAGCCTGTGGGAAATAAATACTGTCGTTTTCCCCCTTGAAAGTGCGTGGTACTTCTCATAAATCGCAGATTCCGCCATAGGATCCAGCGCACTTGTGGGTTCGTCCAACAGAAGCAGAGGTGCTCCCTTATACAGCGCCCGGGCCAAAATAATCCTCTGTATCTCCCCGCCTGAAAACAGAATCCCATCTTTATCCAGGAAATTAGTGACCATCGTCTTTTCCTGATCCGGTAGTGATTTTACCTTATCTTCTATATCTGCCAGCCGGAGCACCCGCCACAGCCGCTCTTTGTCAATCTCCTCCTCTCTGCAGCAGGCAACATTCTCAGCAACAGAGGCAGCCATAATCATCACATCTTGGAATATCGCCCCCAAAAATTCCCGGTAACGGCAGGCAGGATACTCTTTAATATCTCTGCCATTTACCAGAATCTGACCGGAATTCAGATGATAGAACCCGCACAGAAGTTTCACCAACGTCGTTTTTCCTGCTCCATTTACACCTACCAGCGCAATATTTTCTCCTGCCTGCACCCTGAGATTTAGGTGATGTATCACATCCTCTTCCGCCCCAGGATAACGGAAACAGACGTCACGGAACTCGATAGTTACCCCGCCTCCGGGCTGCCGTTGGCCCCTGCCTCACCATTTACATCCCTGGTATCACTGCCACCAGAATCCGTCCCGGCACTGTCACTGCACGCATACTGTCTCACTGCATCCCCATCATCCGTATATGGACTCCACAGCGCCAAAAAACTGCGGTAGCAGCTGATCCACCAGTTACACCGCATCATCTCACTGTTTGCCCGAACAAAACCATCTCCCATATTGCCGCCGTTCAACCATCCGGCAAACCCGGTAATCAATCCCAAATACAGGGTAAAAGAAGCCGCATCCATATTCCCCTGGAGAAAAAGTTCCACCAACACCCCGTAGGCAGTCAAATCCCTGACAAGTGTCCAGACAGTATCAGAAAAATTAGGAATAAAATAAGCAACCTCAACCCTCTTCCATACACGCAGTCTCTTTTTAATAAGAAAATCCATCACCGAAGAAAACCAATTTTCCATCTGAAACAGGCGGATATCCTTCCCATCAGTAGCAGAAGTGCTTCTCTGAAAAAAGTAATCCATCCGGCTGTCTACCTCCCCTATGACATTCCGGTGCCGCTGGTAACCCTTCACAGAAATTTTCCGCTCCAGCACAATATTCATCACAGACATCACAGCAAAAATGGGAAGTACCCACGGACACTTTGGAATAAGAATAATCGTATAGACAATAATCCCCAGTAAATTAAACGCAAAAGGAGTAAACATATCCATAATGCGATTCCAGCCAAACCAGTCACGCTCGTAACTGCTTCTGGCCTGATTGGCAAGCCTCTTGCCCTCGGCAGTCTCCAAAACGGCATAATCCACATCCAGTATCTTAGAAACAACCTGGTTCTGCACCGGCTTATATGCCACATAATAATTCTTTGTCTTAATCACCGTGTCCATTTTTGTGGAAATCAATCCGAGAATAAAATTCACCAAAACCATACCAAGAATAGCCGCAGAAAATGTCAGCCAGTCCGCTTTCCGGTCTACCAGATAAATCGCCGCACTGGGAATCACCGCGGTCAGAAACGGTCCCAAAAAAGCCACCGCAGATTTCAGGCAGATATACCATGGGTATTTACTGTCATATGTACACATTTCCCGAAAAACATATCTCCAGTTGCTAAAAATAGAATATTCTTTATACATTTTTCATACTCCCTATTAAAATTACCTATGTACTTTACATTGGTGTATATTAGATAATAAAACTATTAAGAAGATTATTCATGTAATGCATATCATTTTGGCATATAGATTTTAACAAAATCAGAGCTCTTTCCAAGTATTTTTTTCGATGGCTCACTTTTACCTTTAACATGAGATTCAATAACAATTCACAATCCTCCAGTAATTTATTGCATAATTGAAAATTTACTGAATCATTGATTATCATTTTTTTCTTTGACAAATAGTAATTTCTGTGTTTCATCATTATTTTATGATCGCACAGAAAAGCAAAAGAGCGAATATCAACATAATTGAGGTTTTCTTTATTGATATAACTCGTTATCAATTGCTCCAGTAATTGATAACACTCTATCCCCATGAAAATTTCACCTTTTTCCGAACCATGATTATATACTTTTTCAGGACAATAGAAGCGGTTAAGATAACAAAAATTATTTTCTGGATGTAAATAGTCTATTATTTGTTCCCTAATAAATGTTGGACAATCCTTAAAAGAATAGTCTATCATTTCATATAGGATAACACTGGCCTCCCAGTTCATAATTTTGTAATTTTCAAATGCAGTATTAATATCAGTAAAACTAACCTCTTTTGTCTGATATTTACCATATCCAAAATTATCAGCACAATAAATCGTTTTCCGAGATAGATTATAGCCATAAAAATAGCAGGGATGATTAAAATCATCAGGTGTATCTTCTCTAAAAAATTCATTTATTGTGGTAAATACATAATATCCATCTTCAATTGCTCTAATTAGAAAATCTGTAAACAATTTATAATTTGCTCTAACTTCTCTTCTTGGAATTACATACTTTCTGATAAAAGGGCATAAATCATATACATTTGCTCTAATATTCGCAAATGGATAAAATGTAACCCTAACCTCATTAATACCATACACATCATTAATATAAATAGAACCATACGTTTGAATATGGGTATTCATTAACCAACTATAACCCGTATCTTTTGTTTGGACAATAGACGACAAAAAATTATTTTCCGGCCATGCACTCACTATCGGTTCCGCCAATAGCAATACCTTTTTTTTACACATATATTACAGCCTCGCAATCATTATTATTCTATCTCGCTTCCACATAACTTACAAAAATATTCAATAATATCTCCAACTGTCGAAAATGAATCTGATGCTAAATACTCGTCATCAACTTCTATTTTCAATTCATCCTCTGACTGTACAATAAAATTGATATACATCAATGAATCCATTCCTAATGATTCTATTGATGTTCGGGGCATTATGCGCTCCTCCTCCAAGCCACAAAAAATACTAAGAGACTGCTTTACCCATCCTTCAACATCATTTTTTTTCACTTTCTCCTTTTCTGTTTTCCCTTTTAATGTTTCAAAATACCTATGAAGCATTGCATTTCTATCCAATTTAGAACTTACCGTATATATAAAATTATCAACCTTGACAAAAGTTGCCGGAAACATATAAGAAGGTAACTTATCTGCAAGTTTTTCTCTAATATCCTCTATACACGGCACCTCATCAGATAAGTAAAAACAAATAATTTTTTTTACATTCTGATCATCATACACACAAGATACTGCATCCTCAATATAAGATATTTCTCTTACACATTGTTCAATCTCCTCCAATTCAATCCTGTGACCAAGAATTTTCACCTGTGTGTCTTTTCGTCCTAAACATACGTAATTCCCATCTAATCTCTTATATCCTATATCTCCTGTTTTATATACTCTAATTTTCTTTCCCCCTAGCGACAAACATTTAAAAGAAACATCTGTCTGTTCACCATTATTCCTATATCCTCTGGCAAGCCCTGCTCCCGCAATACATATTTCACCTTCTACGCCTTCCTGTACAATCTCCTCCTGATCATTTATAATAAAAACTTCTGTTTTAGCAATTGGCTGTCCTATGACAATTTCCGTACTATTGCTTAAATCGGCGACCAAAGACCATATTGTGGTCTCAGTCGGTCCATACATATTATATATTCTAGCTCTACTCAGTGACTTAAGTCTCTCCAAAAGTAAAACTGGAAATGTTTCTCCTCCAACCATAATTACATCCATATTTTTCAAACAACAATATTCCCGATCGACTATATGTATCATTTGTAAAAATGATGGTGTCATCTGAAGCGCATTAACCTTTTGTTCTAATAAAAGATTACATATTTTTTTAGGATTTTTTCTCTCATTCTCATCAGCTAATACAACCGTCATCCCAGTATGCAAAGCAAGTACAGATTCCAAGAAAAAAATATCAAACATTTCATTTGTACAACATATAATCCTTGTTTCCTCCGGAAATTCAATTCTTTTCATAATTGCTTGAATAAAATTAATCAATCCACTTCGTAATACTTCCACTGCCTTCGGTTTACCTGTCGTACCAGATGTAAAAAGCAAATAAGCCAGTTCTTGTTTTCTCTCTTTTTGATTTATATGTTTGTCCATAGATATATCATTTTTTTCTATATCGAAAAACGTAATAGGACAATCAAGATTCATTTCCTTTATCCAGTCTCCATCTGTTATAACACAATCAACATCTGCTGTCGCAAGCATATATTGTAATCGTTTTGGCGGAACTTCCTTATTGATAGGAAAGAACAGAATTCCTTGATTCAATAAAGACATAATTGAAATCAATAAAATTGGGGTTCGCTCCATTGCTAGTCCAACTGTCATATTTTGATTAATTCCTTCTTTCATCAAAAACGCATCGAATTTCCCCTGTACCTGACAAATCATCTGTGATTTCCACAAATTATTTTTAAATATTATATCTCCTCGAATTTCAAAATCCAACATAGTATTTTCCTCCAACTAAATATCTAATATACACATCCAAACATTCTTCATAAAAACATACCATACTGCATACTAATTGTGTCATCTGTACTGTAATTATAATTTAATCTTCAAGCAAAAAACATAATCATATAGGCCTTCTTCCACATCAATCAAAGATAATAACATATCTAACAACTTATAAATATCAGCTTCTTTTCCACGAAAAGAATATTTTAGTAACACGGTCATAAATTTCTCCCACTCATTAATAAGTTTCTGGACATAAACTATTGCCTTTCCAACTAAGTCATCACCTTTCATTTCATTATTAATCAACCTTAAAAAGTAGCAAAATAAATATTTTCTTTTAACGGTCTGATACAATTCATTATACATATATCTTAAATTCTTTCCCCTTATTTTTTGTTCTATTAAAATAATTTTTTCAAGTTCATCTTTGATTTTTCTGAAAGCCATAACTCCACCAACGACATTCTGTTTGTCATTATTATTCGGGAAATATTGTTTTAAAGATATATCAAGATTTTCATATATCAATTCTTCTCTGCTCTGTTCCCAGCCTTCACGTTCAATCCAAGCCCAATTGTTCTTTATTGGAAAACCGCTATAAATATTTCCATCATCTGGATTATCCGATTCTCTAGCAACAAAAAAAACTTTTCTTTCAATCTCCCCACAATAAAAATGTGGTGGATACCAATCCAGAACTGTAACATCGCCATTATCTTTTTCACCTGTAATAATCAGATAATGCCTACAATGTTTCACTTTATAATATGAAAAATATTTTAAATAAAAACCATCTACACAGGCAATCACAGGATAGCCCTCATTTATCTTTCTCATATTATCACTAAATACACATTCACAATTTCTTTTATCATCTTTCCTATAAATTTTGTTCGCTTTACTTGGAATAATTCCATGTGCATTATTATCATAACAAAGAAAATATCTATTTTCTTTCGTAACCATTAATGTACTTAAACTCATATTGATATAGAAATCATAATTCTCGCATTGATAATAATCTAAAATTTCTCGCATGCAATTTTGATAACAAAAACCTTCATACTCTTTATTATATTTAGGGGTTAATTTATTTTTCAAATTCTGTTTATCAACCATATTAAACCTCCATCAAAAAATCCGCGAATCTAAATTGAATACCTGTCCACTAATTCCAGATATTTGATCAGAACACAATAATACAACAAAAGAAAGAAAATCATCTAACGACTTTTTACAGCTAAGTGTACTCATTCTCTCCGCAATCTTTATCTTATTTTTATTCTTCCTGTTTAAATCTGTTACAATAAATCCCGGACAGACAGCATTTACCGCTATGCCAAAGTTTCCCATCTCTTTTGCCAAAGACTTTGTTAGTCCGATAACGCCAGCCTTGGAAGCTGCATAATTGCATTGCCCCTCACTCCCCAACTGACCTTTTAAAGAGGCAATATTAATTATTTTTCCTTTTCTTTTGGCAATCATAGACTTTGAAACTATTCGCGAACATAGATATGTACTAGTCAAATTAACATCTATAATTTCTTTCCAACGCTGAATATCCATAAATTGTATGTAATTATCATCACATTTTCCTGCATTATTGATTAACACATCAATTTGTCCAAAACGTCTTACGGATTCTCTGTAAAGTCTTGCAACATCTAACTCATTTGTCACATCTGCTTTTATTAAAAGATGCTCATAAGAGGATTTTTCCAACAAATCACTTACCGATTTTGCAGCGTCTCTATTTTCATGATAATTCACAATAACCTTAGCACCTTCTTTTGCACACTTTAAAGCAATTTCACGTCCTATTCCTCGTGATGAGCCAGTAACTAAAATAACCTTATCCCGCAAACTAACATCCATACTTATCATCCTTTTTTTGCTCAATATATTTTTCTAACTCAAAATATTTTCTTAAAATATTGATATCTAAATCCTCCAAACTAAATTCTATATCAAACACCCTCTCAATCTCTACAATCAACTGAACCATTAATAATGAATCTAGTCCAAAGTCTGACATCAAATCGCAGTCAGGATTAGCAAATAATTTTTCTGAATCTTCTACAATCTCCATTCTTGCAATCTCAAGAATAATCTCTCTTAATTTAACCTTTACTTCACTCATTTTGATTCCTCCTAATTTTCCCACTATAAGTTTTTTCTATTTTATCAACAATTTCAATAACGCTAGGAACTTTCTGAATCTCCAGTTTTTTCTTACAATATTCCTGAATTTCCTTCACATTAAGTTTCTCATCTTTATAAGTGACAACTCTAGCAGCGGGCACCTCACCTAATAACACATGTTTTTTTGAAAACACATAAGCTTCTGCTATACTTGGATGAGTGCGCAACACCTCTTCAATTTCCTCTGGATATATATTTAAACCACCCGAAATAATAATATTTTTAATTCTCCCAACAATATACAGATACCCCTCACTGTCTATTCTCCCAATATCACCAGTATGCAACCAACCATCAACAATAACTTTCTCCGTTATATCTTGATGCTTATAATATCCCTTCATTACATTCTTTCCACGTACAACAATTTCTCCCTCCACACCCTCATTCACTTCCATATTATGCTCATCAAAAATCTTTACAGAGACACCTGGGATTGGTTTTCCTACCGATCCCAGTTTCCGTAATGAATCTTCTGGCAAAAGACAGGTGACACGTGGACTAGCCTCCGTTTGACCATACGTCTGAACAATTCCCGTGTTTGGCAACATATCAATTGTTTTTAAAAGTATTTCATTTGAAATATTGCCTCCTCCAAAACATAAATAACGTAATAATGGTAATTCATACCTCGACCGGTTACCTTTCACAAGTAAATAAAGCATAGAAGGAACACATGTTGTATTTGTACACATATATTTTTCTATATAGAAAATAAATCGTCTTGGCACAAATGTTCCATCATATATAACAATGCTTCCACCTAAATAAAAATGTGTAAGAAATTGTGATGTATTGCAATATCCAAAATACATCGGCAATACAATCAAACTTCTGTCATTCTCTGTCAATGCAAGAGATTCTATATTAGACTTAATGTTTGATATAAGATTATCGTGTGTTAACATCACTTTTTTAGGATTACTAGTGGTTCCAGACGTATGAAGCATAATAGCAACATCCTCACCCGGATCTACCTTCTCCCCTATTTTTCCTTCTTTAGTCCCTTCATAAATATAACACCTTTCAGGGTTATCCAAATTGTACAGAACAATTTTTTGTTTTCCTTCTTCCATCACTTTACTTAGGTATTCGAAATATTGATTATCCGTTATAACTAATTCTAATTCACAGTAAGCAATTGTTCTAAGAATCTGCTCTAATCTACTATTTACATCAATGGGAATAATAACTCTATCTAAATATGCAACAGAAAAATATGCAATCACATAATTTACTGAATTTTGTACAAATATTCCTACATTACGACTTTTAAAATTTATTAATTGTCCCGTATGCAATACTACTTGATTATAGATATCATTATATGTATATTTGCAATCCTTATATATTACAGCTATTTTATTACTATTCCTATTTTTATGTAAAACATCCTTGATTTTCAATTTATGTACATCCTTTCTGATTTATTGTAGCGATAAATGCTCACTTATTGTACAAATTAAAATTTTATAACCCAATTATGCTCATCCTTGAACCTTTCAACAACTTATATACTCATATATTTCTTTATAATTATATAGTATCTCCTTGATATATATCTCTGGAATATATTTTATTACTAACATCACTAAGCTGATCATTATACCTATTAGCTAATATAACTTCACTTTTTTGTTTAAACATCTCTATATTATTTTCTAGTATGATTTTTTTTCTTATACATTCAGGTATACTAATATATGGCTCATATACTATTACATTTTTCCCTTTATCAATTAGTTTATCAATAATATCCAATATTGCAGATTCTTTTATATTATCTGAATTTTTTTTCATATTTAATCTATATATTCCAATATTAAATACATCCATTTTCAAAACTCTATTAACGATATATCCTTTTCTCATCTTGTTTGATTCAATAATTGCAGGAAATATAGCACTTTCCATATTACCGATTTCATAAACAAGTTGTTTTGTGTCCTTTGGCAAACAGTATCCACCAAAGCCAAACGACGGATTATTGTAATATGAACCAATTCGATAATCATATCCTAGCCCTTTTATCACACTTTTTGTATCTAATTTTCTCATTTCCGAAAAAGAATCTAATTCATTAAAAAAAGCAATCCTTAATGCCAAATATGCATTTGAAAATAACTTTATAGCTTCCGCTTCTCCTGAAGTAACCAATATAAAAGGAACTTTTTTGTTATTTACACCTTTTCTAAATATATTCTCTATTTTTTTATTATTTTTTACATCTCCACCAATAACTATTCTATTTGGATTTTTACAATCCTTGACACCTTGCCCCTCACGTAAAAATTCAGGTACGAAGAATATTCTATTGTAAATAAATTTTTGTTTTATATATTCTGTGAAACCAATAGGGACAGTAGACCGAATAACTATGTCCTTTCGATATCCACTTTTCAACACGTCACCTATACATTTTTCAATGCCCACAACATCTAGTTTATGTTTATTCATGTCATAGTCCGTTGGTAAACATATAAATACAATTTCAGAGTCTTTTATTGCTGAAGACAAATTTAGTGTAGCGTAAATATTCACTTTATCATTCTTCATCTCCTTTTCCGCAAATGAATCCTTTACAGGACAAATTCCTCTATTAATTTTATCTATCTTATCTTTATCTATATCATTTATTGTCACATTATTTTGCGATGCAAAAAACACAGCATTAGCCATCCCCACATATCCAGCACCAATAATCGCAATATTCATTCTTTTCCTCCCTTATGTAATTTTATAATAAATTCTGTCTAAGATGCTATTTGTCTTCTTTAAGGAATAAATTTATGTAACTCCATATTATCTATGTTGATTTTACGCTGATTAACAAGTTCTATTGCTCTATTCAGATTATTGGCTGCAACATATAATAAATCAATCATTCTATTAGGCTTATTCTTATCAACTTCATCTACTATTTTTTCAATAGAAATACCAGGATAAAAATGTTGAAATATTTCTTTGTTAGCCTCGACGGTAATTTTAATCATTTTTTTTTCATCAATTTGTTTTCTTGATATTCTCTTTGAGATATTATGTATTCTGTATAAATGTACAATGTTATCAACAAATAAAATATCATTTTTTTCTCCTTGTTTATAACGATAATTAAGCAGAGAAATTCCAAATGACCAATCTTGCCATTTTTCTATCTTTTCGTCATAAAATCCAGCCCCAATACCATCTTTTTTTCTGTAGATTATACTTGTATATATATGATGCTTTTTTACTGCTAAATCAACAGTTATAGGATAAGAACTAATGGTATATCCCGTATAATCACCAAACATATTGGACAATCCATGAACAAAAACTATATTCTTATCTTTATCTAGTTTCTTAACTGCATATTCAAGATAGTTCATTCCTTCAACAATTACATTCGAAGGAAGACAATCATCTGAATCTAACATCATTATATAGTCATATTTTGCGTTTAATAAACCAAAACTTCTACAATATTGAACTCCTTTATTGACAGAATTACGCAACACTTTAATCTCATGATTTTTTTTGTATTCATTAATTATTCTAATTGTTGTCATATCGTCCGAACAATCATCTATAACTATAATTTCCAATTTAATATATACTTTTTGCACCAAAATAGAATCAATAGATTCCTTAAGAAATGAACCAGAATTATAACATGGAATTATAATAGACAATCCAACATCTTTATTCGCCTGTTCCATTCTTAATTTCTCCTTTTCGATTTTTAACAATAATAGTATTTTTTATAGCTTTAAAATAATACCCCTCATTATATTTGTCATATTCAATATAATTTTCCGATTTTATCTCTATCATCCAATCAGTATAAATCGAATTTATAATTTCTATTAATTCATTTTGACTCAGCCTTGCTTCTCCATCGATATACTTTATTTTTCCTCTTTTATCTTTTCGTGTTATATTAGTAAATACAACAAAATAGTTTATTGCATTCTTTTTTGACCATTTCTTTATGCAATTTAAAATTCTTCGCATATCATTTTCACTTAAAAAATGCAATACATCTTTTGCAACAACCAAATCATATTTTCTCTTAAACTGAAAATTCATTATATTACATTTAAATGCATTAAATCTCTCCTCGACTTTTAATTGAGGAATTCTATGGAAAATCATATCGGTCTCAATCAAATCTATTGCATCAACATAAAAATCATGATCTAACATGCATAAAGTATAATTGCCATATCCATATCCAATATCCATTCCTACTTTACATTTGTTGGCAGACAATTCCTCAACACATGAAATAAAATCTTTTGAAACATCATCAAACAAATGTTCTGTGTTAACATTTGTTTGTTTTATAGCATTGTTATAATATATAGCTAACTCTTCCTCCGCCTGCATAATTCTTAACCTCCTCATATAATCAAGTGTTTTTTATTGAAAATTCAAGGTTTCTCAACCTTTT
>OGHH01001244.1_pt1 | contig 20035 bp, 7 predicted proteins | sample 1571471 | NCBI WGS metagenome assembly OGHH01 (sample SAMEA2581936, study PRJEB24529) | metagenome | biome: Human gut stool | place: China | collected 2011
CCCAGAGGCAGCGGGGCGCACAGGCCCCCGAAGGAGCCGGCCGTCAGCAGGCAGGTCAGGGCCGCCCGGCCCAGGGGTTCAAGCAGCCGCCGTTTCTCCCGGGGCAGTGGCAGAAGTTTCATGGACAAGCCCTCCTTTGCCCCCTATTGTAGCCGGGCGGCGGACGAAAAAGTGTCGGGAAATAGCACAGAGGGCGTATTTTCAGGGCGGAATGGTCTTTGTTTGGTCAAATATTAAGAAAATGTTACGGAAATCGGCAGATTTGTTTAAAATATTCTTCTTGTTATTGCCGGACAAATAGTATATAATACCCTATATTATTGTGCTTATGCCGCCTTGGCGGCAGTCTATAGAAAGGAAGTTAGCTATGATTAAGGTTCAAACCGGTCAGGGCGAGATCACCATCAGCAGCGCGGTATTCACCACCATCACCGGCGCGGCAGCCACCAACTGCTTCGGCGTCAAGGGCATGGCCTACCGCAGCATGACCGATGGCCTGGTGCACCTGCTGCGGCGGGAAGCCATGAGCAAGGGCGTGAAGGTCACTTATAACGAGGACGGCACCGTTTCCATCGAGCTGCACATCGTTGTGGAAAACGGCGTCAATATTGCCACGGTCTGCCGCTCCATCATGAGCGAGGTCAAGTATGTGGTCACCAAGAATACCGGGGTGGAGGTCCGCGAGGTCAATGTGTGCGTGGACTCCGTTACCGTGTAAGCACCCGGCCAAAGGAGTAACAAAGAGATGACAGATAGAATCAGCGGCAGCGCCTTCAAGCAGATGATCGCCTTCGGCGCTGCCTGTGTCGCCCAGCAGAAGCAGGCCATCAACGATCTGAACGTGTTTCCGGTGCCCGACGGCGACACCGGCACCAACATGAGCCTGACCATCCAGACCGCCGTCAACGAGCTGAAAAAGTCCGAGCCCGCCACCGTCGGCGAGGCGGCAAAGATCACCGCAGGGGCCCTGCTGCGGGGCGCCCGGGGGAACTCCGGTGTGATTTTGTCCCTGCTGTTCCGGGGCATTTCCAAGTCCGCCAAGGGCCTGGTGGAGATGGACGGCCCGGCCCTGGCCGCCGCCATGGGCGAGGGCGTGGCCACCGCCTATGGCGCGGTGATGAAGCCCGCCGAGGGAACGGTGCTGACCGTGTCCCGGCTGGCCGCCGCCCGGGCCGCCCAGGCCGCCCAGGAGAATCCCAGCGCCGAATACGTGCTGGAGCAGGCCATTGCCGCCGGGCAGGAGACCCTGGCTCAGACCATCGACATGAACCCGGTGCTGAAAAAGGCCGGGGTGGTGGACGCAGGAGGCAAGGGCTACCTCATCATCCTGGACGGCATGCTGCGGGCCCTGCGGGGCGAGGAGCTGCCCCAGGTGGAGGAGGACGAAAAGGCCCAGGATAAGGCGGATTTCGGCGCCCTGAGCCTGGAGGACATCACCTTTACCTATGACACGGTGTTCATCGTGCGCAAGAAGGAGGGCGTGTCCATTGAGCCCTTCCGGGCGTATCTGGACGGCATCGGCGACAGCCTGGTCATCGGCGAGGACGACGAGGCCTTCAAGGTCCATGTGCACACGGATATCCCCGGCCAGGCCCTGACGGAGGCCGCCAAATACGGCACCCTGGAGCTGGCCAAGATCGAAAATATGCGCACCCAGGCGGAGGAGCTGGCGGCCGGCAAGCAGGCCCAGAGCACCGACGATCTGGACGCCGTGGAGGAGGAGCTGGAGGCCATGGAGGGCGGCGTGGCCGCCCCGGAGAAGCGCTACGGCTTCCTGGCGGTGTGCGCCGGTGACGGCCTGGCCGCCACCTTCCGGGATCTGGGCGTGGACCGCATCGTGTCCGGCGGCCAGACCATGAACCCCTCCACCCAGGCCATTCTGCAGGAGGTGAACCGCACCCCCAGCCAGGTGGTGTTCGTGCTGCCCAACAACAAGAACATCATCATGGCCGCCCAGCAGTGCGTGGGCCTGACGGAAAAAGAGGTCATCGTGGTGCCCACCAACACCGTGCCCCAGGGGATCTCCGCCATGATGGCGGTGGACCCGGAGGAGGCCGACCCCCAGGTGATCCTGGCGGCCATGACGGAGGCGGCGGAGAACGTGGTCACCGCCCAGGTGACCTATGCCGCCCGGAACTCCGATTTCGACGGCTTCGCCATCAGCGCCGGGGACTATCTGGCCCTGACGGACGGGAAGCTGTTCGGAACGGATCAGAAGCTGGAGACCCTGCTGGATCAGCTGGCGGCTCTGGCGGCGGACAAGGGCGCGGAGTTCATCACCGTGTTCTATGGCGACGGCGTCACCCAGGAGGACGCCCAGCGGGCCGAGCAGCGCTTTGCGGATGCCTGCCCGGAGGCGGAGGTGTCCCTGCTCCCCGGCGGCCAGCCTGTGTATTACTATATTATCTCAATTGAATAATATATTGCGCCGTTTGCGCAAAAAAGACGCCGGAGGGACCCCCTCCGGCGTCTTTTGGCATCGCCCGCCATTCCGCTGCTTTTGGGCCGGGTAGAACCCGGCCCCTACAGGTGCTCTACTGGTGATGCTCTCATCGTCTTGCTGAAAAAATCTCCATCTTGCCCCGGGGGGCGGGGTGTGGTACAATGACCCTACTTTATAATAAGGAGCGTGCCGGTATGATGCACCTGGAAGCGGACGTATTCCGGAAATTCGACAAGCAGTGGGCCCTGGTCACGGCGGGGACCCCGGAGCATTACAACACCATGACCATCAGCTGGGGCGGCCTGGGCACCCTGTGGAGACGGCCGGTGGCCACCGTGTATGTGAAAAAGAACCGCTATACCTTTGAATTTATGGAGGAGAGCGACTACTTCACCGTCAGCTTTTATCCCCAGGAGCAGCGCCGGGCCCTGTCCCTGCTGGGCAGCACCTCCGGCCGGGACGGCGACAAGGTGGCGGCGGCGGGCCTGACGCCGGAGTTCCTGCCCCAGGGCATCACCTTCCGTCAGGCGGAGACCACCCTGGTCTGCCGCAAGCTCTATTGCCAGGACTTCGCCCTGGACCAGATCCCCCAGGACGTTCAGGACATTTTCTATCGGGACGAGCCGGTCCACCGGATGTACATCGGCGAGGTGGTGGACATCATCGGGAATGAAAGCCTTGCCAATCGCCCCTGAGTGTGCTATACTCAGGGTATAACATACGGAAGCTCATATAGCCTTGCGGATATGGTGCAAGGCGTTTCTACGGGGCCGCCCACGGCCCTGCTATGGGTGCTCTGCCGGTGGACCGGCGGGGCGCCCATCTATTTTTTTCTGAAGGAGCGATGCGGTATGACACAGGTTTTACGCGGCAACATCATCCAGGCCCCCCGGCTGGGGGAGCTGGACATCCGGGAGCACGGCTATCTGGTGCTGGAGGACGGCGTGGTGCAGGGGATCTATGAAGCGCTGCCCCAGGCCCTGGCCTCCGCCCCCATAACGGACTACGGCGACCGGCTCATCATGCAGTCCTTTGTGGATATGCACCTCCACGCGCCCCAGTATCCCATGCTGGGCATGGGCATGGACCTGCCCCTGCTGGACTGGCTGAATACCTACACCTTCCGCACCGAGGCCCGGTTCGCAGACCCGGACTTTGCCCGCCGGACCTATCGCCGCCTGGCCTCCGACCTGATCACCAACGGCACCACCCGGGTGTGCATGTTCTCCTCCCTGCACACCGAGGCCACCTGGATCCTCATGGAGGAGCTGGAGCGGGCCGGGGTCACGGGCTATGTGGGCAAGGTGAATATGGACCGCAACGCCCTGCCCGGCATTCTCCAGGAAACCACGGAGGAGTCCGTCTCCGAGACCCTGCGCTGGCTGGACGGCTGCCATTTTGAGCACGTCAGGCCCATTATCACCCCCCGCTTCACCCCCAGCTGTTCCGACGAGCTGATGGCCGCCCTGGGGGAGATCGCCCGGGACCGGGGGCTGTATGTCCAGTCCCATCTGTCGGAAAACAGGGGGGAGATCGCCTGGGTGAAGGAGCTGCACCCGGACTGCGCCCAGTATTGGGAGACCTATGACAAATACGGCCTGTGGAAGGACCACACCGTCATGGCCCACTGCGTCCACTCCGACGCCCGGGAGTGCGCCGCCATCCGCCGGGCCGGGGTGGTGGTGGCCCACTGCGCCGGGTCCAACATCAACCTGTGCAGCGGCGTCTCCCCGGTGCGGGAGATGCTGCAGCAGGGCATCTGGGTGACCCTGGGGTCCGACATCGCCGGCGGGGCACAGCTCCCCATGTACAAGGTCATCACCATGAGCATCCGGGCCTCCAAGATCAAGCGCATGGAAACCGACTGGTCCGAGGACTTCCTGACCGTGCCGGAGGGGTACTATCTGGGCACCACCGCCGGGCACCGGTATTTCGGCGGGGGAGAGGGCTTCGCCGTGGGCCAGCCCCTCCACGCCATCGTGGTGGACGACGGGGACTTCCCGGAGTCCGTCCGCCCCCTGACGGTCCGGGAGCGCTTCGAACGGTCCCTCTATATGCTCCACCGCCACAACATCACCGCCGTCTGGTCCCATGGCCGCCAGGTGAAGTGAATATCTGCCGCCGCTCCCGCGGGAGCGGCGGCTCAGCTTGTCAAAAAAGGGCGTGGCCCTTTTTTGACAAAAGGCTTGCAGTCTGCCGCGCGCATAATTTGTTCGCTGAAAGCGAACAAATTCCACACTTGCAGACTGAGAAGTGTTTTTTGCGACGTACACGCCGCCGCAAAAAACGGATTGCACTTTATTTGCCGCCTGCGGGCGGCAAACTCTGCGAGGCTTTTTTGCCCCCTTTTGTGGATACGCCGCGCCGAAGCATTTGATCAAAACGGCCCTGTAAAGTGGAAATATTGGAAGAATGCTGAAAAATATACGCAATATTCATGGAAGATATTTCCAGGCTTTTTCCGCTGCCGTCCACCCGGCACGAACAAACACAAATGTGCGTGTATTGTGGACGGAATCAGCGGGGCGGAAAAGGGGAGGCTGACATTTTGGCGGATTTGTTCAACACGGACGCAGAGCCAGGAAACTGTTCGTGAGATAAGTACAAAAAACAATGGGTCGTTTATCACGGTGACGTGATACCGAAGCATCGGAAAAAAGCGCCAACCGGCCGTCCACCCGGCGGAAACACCGGAAACGTTTCCTGAAAAAATCCTTGTTTTTGGAAGAAATTCCTTGCTTTTGCAGGAGAAAGGAAGTATAATTATGCAATTGGAAAGCGCCTCAACACAGCAGGGGAGCGGAACGAAAAAATTCAGGAAGGAAGTCGATCGATGAAAAAGACGAGAATGCCGCAGCGGCTGCTGTCCCTGGTCCTGGTGCTGATGATGCTCATCAGCGTCCTGCCGGTCAGCGCCATGGCGGCGGAACTGACGCCGTCTGACCCCGAGACCGGGCTGACGGCCACCGATGTGACCAATGAGCTCACAGACAGCGACCGTCTGGCGATCTTCGAGGAGAACATGGACTCCGGCAAGGTGTCCAGGTCCGAGATCCCGGCAGACGACGAAATGGTCAAGGTCATTGTGCAGCTGGATGCAGACAGCCTGCTGGATGTCCGCAACCGCACCAATGCCAGTATGTCCATGCTGGACTTCCAGCAGACGGACGCAGCCAAGGCCCAGCTGAAGGACATTGCCAACCTGCAGCTCTCCGTGATGAACACCATGGAAAGCAAGGGCATTCCCAGCTCCTTCACCTTCAGCTACACCTCCGTGGTCAGCGGCTTTGCCGCCCAGGTGCCTTACGGCAAGATCCATGACATCAAGAATATTGACGGCGTAGAGGACGTGGTGCTGTGCCAGACCTACTACACCGATTCCATGGGCTCCGCCACTCTGGGCCAGGCCCTGACCGCCGCGGAAGTGGCGGCCTACTCCAACAACACCCAGTATCAGGGCGAGGGGATGCTCATCGGCATCCTGGACACCGGCCTGGATGTGAACCACGAGGCCTTTGCCAACGCTCCTGCCGTGCAGAAGCTGCAGAAGTCCAGCCTGTCCAAGCTGCTCTATCAGATCAGCCAGGGCGAGGACGGCAAGACCAACATCACCGCCTACAGCTATGCCGCCCTCTGGTATGCCCAGAAGCACAGCTCCAGCTCCCTGGTGCTGCTGACCGAGGACGACCTGTATAAGAGCGGCAAGGTGCCCTTCGCCTTCGACTATGCCGACGCCGACGCGGACGTGATCCCCTCCGCCGACGCTGTGGAGAAGTACGGCAATGACCACGGCACCCACGTGGCCGGTATCACCGCCGGCAAGACCGTGGACGCCGACGGCAGCGTCACCTTCGCCGGTCAGTCTCCCGAGGCACAGCTGGCCATCTTCAAGGTATTCTCCGACTCCACCAACGGCGCCTCCACGGATACCATCCTGGCGGCCCTGAACGATGCCCTGCTGCTGGACGTGGACGTGATCAATATGTCCCTGGGCTCCAACGGCGGCTTCGGCCGGGAGGCAGAGGGCGACCTGACCACCAAGTATTACGACCTGGTCAAGTCCGCCGGTATCCTGCTGAACTGCTCCGCCGGTAACTCCTATTCCTCCTCCCAGGGCGGCGCAAAGGGTGACTTCACCTCCGTGTCCGACCCCGACACCGGCATCATCAGCTCCTCGTCCTCCTATGACGCGGCGCTGTCCGTTGCCTCCGTCAACGCCAACGAGACGGCGGCCTTTGTCACCGCCCAGGGCCGCGTCCCCTATCAGGACGTGTCCGGCCACGACTTCACCGCCCTGCTGCTGGGCAATGACAGCTCCAGGACCTATGAGTACGTCATGGTGCCCAACACCGGCGACACCGCCGATTACCAGGGCCTGGACGTCACCGGCAAGATCGCCGTGGTCATGCGCGGCGGCCTGTCCTTCGAGCAGAAGCAGCTCAATGCCGCCTCTGCCGGCGCTGCGGGCTGCATCATCTATAACAACCGCGATGGCTATCTGCTGAACATGGCCGTGGATAACTACAAGATCCCCACCGTGTGCATCAGCCTGGCCAACGGCCAGATGATGGAAGCCGCCCAGGAAAAGACCCTCACCGTCTCCAAGACCGAAAAGGGCTCCGTGGCCATGAGCGACTTCTCCTCCTGGGGCCCCCTGCCGTCTCTGTCCCTGAAGCCGGAGATCACCGCCCCCGGCGGCAGCATCTATTCCTCTCTGCCCTTCGCCCAGTACGGCTACATGAGCGGTACCTCCATGGCGTCTCCGTATCTGGCCGGTGTGTCCGCCGCTGCTTTGCAGTATGTCAACACCCTGATGCCCAGCGCCTCCGATACCGACAAGCAGCTGCTGGTGAACCGCCTGCTGATGAGCACCGCCGACATCCTGTATGATGAAAACGGCGTGGCTTACTCCCCCCGCAAGCAGGGCTCCGGTATGGTGAACCTGGCCGAGGCCGTCACCACCCCCGCCTACCTGTATGTCCGGGGTCAGGACAAGACCAAGATCGAGCTGGGCGACGACGCGGACCAACTGGGCGTGTACAAGCTGAGCTTCGTGGTGAAGAACCTCACCGGCTCCGCCCTGTCCTATGACGTCAGCACCACCGTCCAGACCGAGAGCACCACCACCGACGGGCTGTACATCGCCCAGAAGGGCTATGTCCTCTCCGCCGACACCAGCGCCATCAAGGTCTCCGGCGGCGCCCTCAGCGGCTCCACCGTCACCGTGCCCGCTAACGGCGAGGCCACCGTCACCGTCACCGTCCGCCTGTCCGACGCGGACCGGGCGTATCTGGCCAAGTTCCCCAACGGCATCTATGTGGAAGGCTTCGTGGAGCTGACCAACAACGACGATCCTGCGCTGTCCGTGCCCTTCCTGGGCTTCTACGGCGACTGGACCAAGGCCCCCATCTTCGAGGACGCCGATATCTACAACGGCCTGGACGAGAAGATGTACGCCACCAACGTGGCCGGTGTTTACGCCATGATGTACGTGGTGAAGCTGGGCATGTATCCCTTCGTGGTCCCCGAGGGCTACGACACCCCCTCCACCTCCGCCGATAAGATCTGCGTGGACCTGGGCGGCGGCAACGGCGTCAGCAACCTGTATTACCTGCAGGCCGGTCTGCTGCGGGCGGCCAAGACCACCAACGTCACCATCACCGACAGCGACACCGGTGAGGTGTACCTCAACAGCGACGGCCTCAATGTCCGCAAGGCCATGTACAACTCCAGCTCCGCCGCTGTGCGGCCCGGCTATGTGGGCGAGATCTTCCCCCCGCTGACCGGCATCCACCTGATCCCCAACAACACCCGCATGACCTACACCGCCACCGCCTATGTGGACGGCTTCGACGTGCAGGACAACCTGAAGAACACCTATTCCTTCAACTTCACCTCCGACGGTGAAATGCCCTATATCGTTGACCGCGAGAACCTGCAGTTCCGCACCGGCGACGACGGCCGGAAGTACCTGGACGTGACCCTGGCCGATAACTTCTGCCTGGCCGGCGCCACCCTGTACTCCACCCAGTGGAAGACCAACGTCAACAACGGCAAGAAGGAAATGAGCATCGGCTCCAACTACTACGACGGCATCATCCCCGCCCTGAAGGCCGACGGCACCTCTCCCCGGGCTTACGAGGAGTATACCTACACCTTCGACGTTACGGACTTCTATCAGAAGCTCCTGCAGGGCACCTTCTATGTGGTGGCCTACGACTACGCCATGAACCAGTGTGCCTATCGCGTGACCCTGCCTGAAAACGCCGTCACCAAGATCACTCTGGATCAGACCGCTGTGACCCTGCCCCAGAAGGGCTATGTCCAGCTGAACGCCACTGTGACTCCCGACGATGCCACCGACCAGAACCTGGTTTGGAGCTCCTCCGATTCCAGCGTGGCCGAGGTGAAGAACGGCATCGTGGCCGCCAAGGCTCCCGGCACCGCCACCATCACCGTCAAGTCCTCCGTCTGGCCCGACGTGAAGGCCCAGTGCCAGGTCACCGTCACCGACGAGGTGGGCGCGGACGTGCCTATGAGCGAGTTCCTGCTGAACACCTCCTCCGTGACCATGCTGGCCGGCACCACCTATACCAATGTCCGGCTGTATGGCTACGCGCCCTTCTATGCCACCGACCTGACCCTGGAGTGGACCTCCTCCGACGAGTCCGTGGTCACTGTTGAGCCCAACGGCACCGGCGATGAGCTGACCCAGTATGCCAAGCTCACCGCTCTGAAGCCCGGCACGGCCACCGTTACCGCCAAGGCCAAGAACGGCACCGCCTCCTATGACCTGGCCGTCACCGTCACCGAGGCCACCGGCTCCGGCAGCTTCAACATCGTGGGCGACACCCTGGTCAGCTACAGCGGCACCGAGAGCACCGTCACCATTCCCGACGGCGTCCGGGTCATCGGGGAGAACGCCTTCAAGAACAACGACTACGTTCTCAACGTCATCTGCCCCGACTCCCTGGAGGAGATCGGCTATCGGGCCTTCTACGACTGCGACAACCTGCAGAGCGTCAGCCTGCCTGAGACCATGAAGGTCATCAACGAGGGCGCGTTCTACTACTGCAAGAACCTAAAGACGCTGGGCCACACCGACGACGGCGTCCTGCCCAAGGGCCTGACCTCCATCGGCGTCAAGGCCTTCTACTTCTGCGAGGCCCTGGAGGGCGACCTGGTGATCCCCGAGGGCGTCACCAGCCTCAGCGCCGGTATTTTCTATAATGCCTACGCCCTGACCAGCATCACCATTCCCGACACCGTCACCTCTATGGACGCAAACGGCGACCAGTTCGCCAACTGCACGGCTGTAACCTCCGTGACTCTGTCCAAGAACCTGACCGAGCTGCCCAAGACGGCGTTCTTCACCTGCAAGAGCCTGAAGCACCTGCCCGACCTGTCCAACGTCACCTCCGTTGGCACCAGCTGCTTCGCCGGCTGCGCCGCCCTGGAGGAGATGGTGATCCCCGAGAGCCTGACCTTCATCGGCGCCAACGCCTTCGCCCGCAGCAGCCTCACCGAGATCACCGTGCTGGGCGATCCCACCGGCCTTGATTCCGCGTTCTACAACAGCCTGAACCTGACCACCTTCGTGGCCCCCAAGCTGACCACCATCGGCAAGCAGATGTTCCAGGGCTGCACCGCGCTGGTGAACTTCATCGTTCCCGACAACGTCACCCTCATCGGCGAGAGGGCCTTCCAGGGCTGCACCAACCTCAAGACCCTGACCTTCCCTGCCTCCTACAAGGCCGAGACCCTGTCCTTCGGCCTGACCCCGTTTGTCAGCTGCCCCGCCTTTGAGGGCTATGTCATCGAGGACGGCGCCAGCATCGTCCGGACCGAGGACGGCACCCTGCTGGCCGGCGGCGGCAAGGTTCTGGTGAGCCTGCCCCGGGACTTCAAGGGCACCTCCTACACCGTGCCTGACGGCGTGGAGACCATCAGCGACTACCTGTTCTATAAGAACACCACCATCACGTCCGTCACGCTGCCCGCCAGCCTCAAGAAGATCGGCACCGCCGCCTTCCAGGGCTGCACCAAGCTGACGTCCATCGCCCTGCCCGATGGCTTCACCACCCTGGGTGAGCACGCCTTCGACGGCTGCTCCGGCCTGAAAACCGTAACCTTCGGCCAGAGCCTGACCGCTGTTCCCGCCTACGCCTTCAGCAACTGCTCCGCCCTGACGGCTGTGGACCTGCCCGCCACCGTGGAGACCGTGGGCGATTACGCCTTCCGCGGCTGCGCCAAGGCCACCGCCCTGTCCCTGAAGGAGGGCCTGACCTCCATCGGCGCCAACGCCTTCTACGGCTGGAAGGCTCTGAAGGCCATCACCATTCCCCAGTCCGTCACCTCCCTGGGCGGCTCCGCGTTCTATGACTGCAACGCCGCCGCTTCCATCGACTGCGGCAGCCTCACCGTCATCCCCGAGCGCGCGTTCTACAACGCCAAGGCCGTCAAGACCGTGAAGCTCAGCGACAACGTCACCTCTATCGGTGAGCGCGCCTTCTACTCCTGCTCCCTGCTGGAGACCATCAACTGGCCCTCTCAGCTGAAGACCATCGGCAAGCAGGCCTTCTACTATGCCCGGAAGCTCCAGAATCTGGACTTCTCCGGCACCCAGCTGGAGTCCATCGGCAACAGCGCCTTCTATCAGCCCTATGAGGCCCGGACGCTGGCCTTCCCCGACACCCTGCAATCCATTGATAGCAAGGCGTTTGCTTATCTGAACTACAACAAGACCGCCTATGTCACCGAGGTCAACATCCCCGCCTCCGTCACCAGCCTGGCCAAGGATGCCTTCTATCTGGCCAGCGGCCTGAAGAACATCGTGGTGGACGCCAACAACCCCGTGTATGCGTCCTCCAACGGCGTTGTCATGCTGAAGGATACCGGCGATATCTACATCTGGCCCCAGGGCAACGAGACCACCGAGTTCACCCTGCCCGCCACCATGACGGAGATCCCCGATAAGATGTTCCAGAACAACACCAGTCTGAAGAAGGTCATCGTTCCCGCCAGCGTCACCAAGGTGGGCAGCTACGCCTTCTCCAGCTCCAGGATTGAGGAGATCTACTTCGAGGATTCCGCCAACGGCCTGACCGTCGGCACCTTCGCCTTCTACAATTGTCCCAATCTGACCAGCCTGCGTCTGCCCTACGGCCTGACCAGCATCGGCGCCAACGCCATTTCCAAGACCGGCCTGGAGACCATTGTCATTCCCGACACCGTCACCGAGATGGGCGGCAGCGCACTGGCTTACAACGACAATCTGAAGAATGTCACCCTGTCCAAGAGCATGACCGCCGTCCCCAGCCGGGGCTTCGTGGGCTGCGAAGCTCTGACGGAGCTGACTCTGCCCGCCTCCATCCAGGATTGCGGCGTCACTGACACCTCCGTGGCCTTCAACGACTGCACCAGCCTGCAGAACATTTATGTGGCCGACGGCTCCCTGTACTTCAAGAGCGTGGACGGCGTCCTGTTCGATAAGAACGGCGCGAACCTGCGCTACTATCCCGAGGGCCGCACCGCCGAGAGCTACCGCATCCCCGAGGGCACCATCCGCGTGGGCGGCAACGCCTTTGCCGGCAACCTGTTCCTCAAGAGCGTCAGCTATCCCACCACCCTGGAGCGCATCGGCACCAAGGCCTTCTTCGGCTGCGAGAACCTGAAGGATTACTACTTCAACGGCATGACCGCTCCTCTGCTGGAGACCACCGTCTCCCTGACCGGAGCCTATGCCAACGTGGCCCTGTACGCCAACTTCGTGGGCCTGTGGGGCACCACCGGCACCGGCGGCTTCGTGTACAACGACTGGGGCCTGAACCTGTACTATCCCCAGGGCGCTGAGGGCTACACCGCCTATGTCTGGGACAAGTACTTCAACACCGAAAAGGGCAGCGTCAACATCATGGACGAGAGCTACTTCACGCCCACGGACCTGACCGTCACGGAAACCGGCGTCCGCAACGCCCTGCTGACCTGGACCGCTGCCAAGCAGTCCAACGCCGAGGATATCGTCTATAAGGTGGAGCGCAGCGTGGCTGCCCACTTCCAGGATGATACCCAGGATACCTGGACCTTCGAGGGCTTCGAGACCCTGGCCGAAGGCCTCACCGCCTGCACCTATACCGATACCACCACGCTGCCCTTCGGCCGCAGCTATGCTTACCGGGTCACGGCTTACAGCCTCACCGGCGAGACCGGCCCCGCCGCCATTGGTTATCTGTATATTGATGCCGACCCCAACAACGCCGATGAAATGGCGGTGCTGGAGCTGATCAAGAAGATCGAGGCCCTCAAGCCCATCGAGAATCTGACCAACGAGGACGAGGCTTACCTGCGCCAGCTGCTGGCCGAGTACAACGCCCTCACCGACGCCCAGAAGGAGCTGGTGTATAACTACGCCACCCTGCTGGCCGCTCTGGAGAAGGCCGGCCACAACCCCGAGCTGAAGAACGCCAAGCCCGCCACCTGCACCGAGGACGGCTACACTGGCGATGAGGTCTGCAAGGTCTGCGGCGAAGTCATCACCAAGGGCCAGGTCATCCCCGCCACCGGTCACAAGACCCAGCTGGTGAACGCTAAGGCCGCCACCTGCACGGAAGATGGCTACACCGGCGACGAGGTGTGCACCGTGTGCGGCGAGACCGTGAAGAAGGGTGAGGTCATCCCCGCTGCCGGTCACAAGACCCAGCTGGTAGGCGCTAAGGAAGCCACCTGCACCGAGGACGGCTACACCGGCGATGAGGTCTGCACCGTGTGCGGCGAGACCGTGAAGAAGGGCGAGACCGTCCCCGCCACCGGCCACCATTATAAGGATGGCAAGTGCACCGACTGCGGCGAGACTGACCCCAACTACAAGCCCGCCGTCAAGACCGGCGACGACAGCAACACCACCCTGTGGGTCATGCTGCTGACCGTCTCCGCTCTGCTGGCTGCTGCTGTGGTGGTCCTGCCCCGCAAGAAGCACACCCGCTGAATATGACGCCTGTCTCTGATCCGGAGACAGAGTGACCCGCGAGACCCGGAGACCGGAAACGGCCTCCGGGCTTCCGGCATTTTGTACAAAAATAGTTCACAATCCGGACTCGCTAAAACATGCAAATAAATTATTACTGCGCAAAATTCTGCCGACAATAATAGACACTGTGTCGAATTGAACGATGAATGGTGACGCAAAAGCAACATGAACGATGAACTGCGCCGTTTTTAACGATTTAGTACGGTAACGCTTAATGCACTGATGTGTTAAAATGACCAACTTGGTTTATACATAAATCCTGTTTTGTGTAAAAACTCACAATGTGTCGTTATAGCGCGAACAAAGTGCTGGTTTTTGTTTTTGTCGAAATTTCTATAAATTTTGTGGCAAATTACACGACTTTTTCATTGCACTGGACAAGGAAACATGGTATAGTAACCATAGCTGTATCGGACAGGCCGGCTGATAGGGCATCACGGCGGCCCGCACCGATCCGGTATCCAACTTTACCGGTATAAACCGGAGAAAGAGAGAGTACGCATATGAAACACGCGCATACCCTCAAACGGGCGATGGCAGTGCTTCTCGCTCTCGTGATGACGCTGAGTCTCGTGACCCCCACCTGGGCCATGAGCAGCAGCTCCGTTGCGACCAAGGGCGAGAACAACGGTATCACCTGGGAAAAGGTGGACAACATCAAGTTGCCCATCAAGGAAAACGCGGCTGTTGAGGAAGAAGCCCAGCAGCAGTATGCCGACACGGACGTGGTCCGCGTCTCCATCGTGCTGAGCGACCCCTCCACCTTGGACAAGGGCTTTTCCGCGTCCGACATCGCCTCTGGCAGCAAAAAGGCGATGAAGTATCGCGACAAGCTGGAATCCAAGCAGGATAAGATGGCCAAGACCATCTCCAAGAAGGCCCTGGACGGCCAGTCTCTGGATGTGGTTTGGAATCTGACCCTGGCCACCAACATCATCTCTGCCAACGTTCAGTATGGCCAGATCGAGAAGATCGAGAAGATCAAGGGTGTTGATTCCGTCCTGATCGAGACGCAGTATGAGCCTTGCGTGGTCAAGGAGTCGGAGACCACCGACCCCAACATGGCTACCTCCTCCTCCATGATCGGCTCCAGCGTTGCCTGGGCTGACGGTTACACCGGCGCAGGCTCCAAGGTGGCCATCATTGATACCGGCGCTGACACCGATCACCCCTCCCTCAACGGCGCTGCCTACAGCTACGCTGTCAAGGGCCTGGGCATCACCCCCGTCACCGCTGCGGATTACGCTGACAAGCTGGAGAAGCTCAACGCCCTCAAGAAGAACGGCGACCTGAAGGCCTCCGATCTGTATGTCAGCGCCAAGATCCCCTTCGGCTTCAACTACATTGACGCCGATCTGGACGTCACCCACGACAACGACAAGCAGGGTGACCACGGCTCCCACGTCACCGGTATTGCCGCCGGCAACCGCTACATTGAGCAGGCCGACGGGTCCTTCGCTCCCGCTCTGGATACCGCTCTGACCCAGGGTGTTGCCCCTGATGCCCAGGTGTACACCATGAAGGTCTTCGGTAAGGGCGGCGGCGCTTACGACTCCGACTACATGGCCGCCATCGAGGACGCCATGATCCTGGGCTGCGACTCCGCTAACCTGTCTCTGGGCAGCGGCAACCCCGGCTATTCCCGCCAGTCTGACGCCAAGTACCAGGCCATCCTGGAGGCTGTTGTCAACAGCGGCATGGTCGTTGCCATGTCCGCCGGTAACTCCGGCCACTGGTTCGAGAACACCCCCTATGCCTATCCCTACGCCGAGAGCGTCAGCTGGGCCACCAACGGCAGCCCCGGCTCCTACACCAACTCTCTGGGCATTGCCTCCGTGGATAACGTGGGCTCCACCGGCAACTACATTGAGTTCGCTGGCGTCAAGATGTTCTACAACGACACCTCCGAGGCTCCCATCCAGCCCATGACCGCTCTGGCCGGTGAGCAGCGCTTCGTCTATGTGGACGCTGTCGGTAACCCCGAGGACTTCGCCGCTGCGGGCGATGAGCTCAAGGGCGCCATTGCCATGTGCAACCGCGGTGAAATCAACTTCACCGCCAAGGGCAACAACGCCGTTGCCGCCGGCGCCATCGGCACCATCGTGGTCAACAACGCGGCGGGCACCATCAATATGTCCACCGACGGCTACACCGGCACCGCTCCTTACGTCTCCCTGCTGATGTCTGACGGCCAGATCATCAAGGCCAATGCCGAGAAGAAGGAAGCCAACGGCGTGACCTACTATGTGGGCAAGCTCACCGTGGGCGCCAAGCCCGGCGTGAACGTTCAGACCGCCGACTATTACACCATGAGCGACTTCTCCTCCTGGGGCGTTCCCGGCTCCCTGGAGCTGAAGCCCGAGATCACCGCTCCTGGCGGCAATATCTACTCCCTGCAGAATGGCGGCGGCTACCAGAATATGTCCGGTACCTCCATGGCCTCTCCCCAGGTTGCCGGTATGGCCGCTGTGGTGGCCCAGTACATTCGCGCCAACAAGCTGACGGAGAAGACCGGCCTCACCGCCCGTGCTCTGGCTCAGTCCCTGCTGATGTCCACCGCTGTCCCCATGTATCAGGATTACGGCGAGGGCAAGTATGGCTACTATTCCGTTATGCAGCAGGGCGCCGGCCTTGCCAATGTGGGTGCTGCCGTTTCCGCCGGCACCTACATCAAGATGGATAAGAACGCCAACGCCGGCGCTGCCGACGGTAAGGTCAAGGTGGAGCTGGGCGACGATCCCGCCCGCACCGGCGAGTACAGCTTCGGCTTCACCATCTACAACCTGAAGGATGCTGCGACCTCCTTCAACCTCAGCGCCGACTTCTTCACCCAGAATGTCTTCGCCAATCAGTTCGAGGACGGCTCCGTGGTGAACTTCGAGGACACCTGGACCACCGACCTGACCTCCAACGTCACCTGGACCGTGGACGGCCAGATGGTGGAGATGACCGCTCCCGAGGGTCTTGCCAACTGCGACTTCAACGGCGACGGCAAGGTCACCAAGGCCGACGGCCAGGCGCTCCTGGACTATGTCACCGGCGTCCTGGATTCCATCTCCAATAAGGACAACGCCGACTTCGACAACGACGGCAACATCGACACCTACGATGCGTACCTGTTCTTCCAGCAGCTGAACAAGAGCACCGTGGAGATCCCCGCAAACGGCAGCATCCATGTGGAAGTCAATGCCAAGGTCCTGGGCCTGGACGAGTATGACAAGGCCAGCGACAACACCGGCACCTATGTCGAGGGTTATGTGTACGCCGACGAGGTTGCCTCCGCCGAGGGTGTCAAGGGCGACAGCCATTCCATCCCCGTCCTGGGCTACTACGGCAACTGGACCGATCCCTCCATGTTCGATATCGGCAGCTATCTGGAGTATCATGAGGCCAAGACCGAGTCCCGTGTGCCTTACATGTACGCCTACAACAAGAACGCCACCAAGTATCAGGCCCTGACCGTCCAGTACGCTGGCGATTCCGGCATGTACTACTTCGGCGGCAATCCTTACGTGGATGAGACCTATGATCCCAACCGCGCCGCCATCAACCCGGACACCACCGTCTTTGCCCGTGCTACCTTCTCCCTGATCCGCAACGCTGCGGATTCCCGGGCGACCATCACCGGCGAGAACGGCACTGTCTACTATGATAAGGCGTCCGGTTCTCCCACCGCTGGCGCTTACTACTACAGCAACGGCGGCAGCTGGCGCAATGCTCAGGGCTACATCGGTATCAACAATGCCCCCACCAAGGCTGCTGAGGGTGAGAAGATCACCGTCAAGGTCACCGAGGCTCCCGAGTACTATGTGACCTACGATGCCGAGGGCAATGCCACCACCAACTGCCCTGGGCGATGGCGCCAGCCGGACCTACACCGCTTATGTCGACCGGACCGAGCCTGTCCTGTCCAACGTGTACTTCAAGGAAGACGTTGAGACCGGCACCCGCAGCCTGGTCCTGACCGCTCAGGACAACCGCTATGTGGCGGCCGCCTTCCTGATCGACTATGACAAGATGTCCATTCTGGACCGCACCGCCGGCTCCCCCGAGGGTGCTGCCGAGGGCGCTGCCACGGATATCTCCCTGAATCTGAGCAAGGCCGAGGGCGTTGACCACCTGCTGGTTCAGGTCGCCGACTACGCCGACAACACCGCCACCTACAAGATCAACCTCAACAAGGAAGAGCTCAGCGGCCCCGTGTCCGTGACTCTGGATAAGCAGTCCATCAAGATGTACAAGGGCGGCACTGCTGCTCTGAACGCTGAGGTCAGCCCCTTCGGCGTGAAGCCCGATGGCGTGACCTGGAAGTCCTCCGATGAGACTGTCGCCACCGTCAACGAGCGCGGCATCATCACCGGCGTCAACAAGGGTACTGCCACCATCACGGCGGCCTCCATCAAGGATCCCACCGCCACCGCCTCCTGCGTGGTCACCGTCCAGACCGTGGACACCACCCTGGTGGGCGCACTGATGGATACCAACGGCGATGCCCAGTTCTACACCTGGGATATGGAGCACGACACCACCTGGAAGAAGCTGGTGAACTTCGAAACCACCAAGAGCGTGTCTGCCTCCACCTTCGACGCCCGCACCGGCGACGTCTATCTGCAGGATGGCAGCTTCAACATCAACAAGATGGACCTGGATACCGGTAAGACCCTGGCTACCTATCCCGGCTTCGAGGGCGAAATCCCCATGTGGGATATGGAGTACAGCCTGGTTTACTCCACCGAGGCCAAGCCCATGCTGGCCAGCGTGTACTACACCTACTTCCTGTCTCCCAAGCCGGTGGATAACCTGGATCTGTCCGCCTTCGACCTCGGACTGTATCTGTGGCTCTTTGCCGACGCTTCCTACTTCACCGCCGTTACCTCTCTGGGTGCCAACAAGATCGACACCGATAAAGACGGCGTGAAGGATACCGACACCGAGCTGTTCCTGGCGCTGGATGACGCCGGCAACATCTGGACCATGAATGTTTATCCCTCGGTGGATAAGGAGACCGGCAAGGACACCTGGGGCGCCTCCTTCGGCATCATCGAGTCCAACCTGGCTAACGTTGGCTACGCTGCCAACCCCACCGATGACGGCGATCTGTATGACTCCCTGTACGCCACCGTCGAGGGCCAGGAACTGGTTCTGTACCTGGCCAACTTCACCGGCGACGCCAGCCATGTCTACCGCATCCTCCTGAATGAGGACACTGGTAAGTGGGAAGCTGCCGACATCGGCAACTTCGGCGACGGCGTGTGGCCTGCCACCCTGGTGGGCACCATGTACCACGCCAATGAGGACGCCGCCAAGGCCGTGAACGCTGCCATGAGCAAGACCACCGTCCACACCGCTCAGGCTGTGGAGATGACCCCCGCTCAGATCCAGCGCTACAACGGCGCCGAGACCCAGGCTGCCAAGGGCTCCCTGAACACTGCTGCCCCCGTGGCCAACGTGGTGAACCTGCCCATGGGTGAGGCTGCTGAGACTGCCACCGCCTCCAACGTCACCGTGTCCACCGATGAGAAGACCGTCACCGTCAACGTCCTGGCCAAGGATGTTGCCACCAACGGCCTGTTCACCGTGGATTACGATGCCGCCAACCTGACCCTGACCAACGTGGCCTTCAACACCCAGTACAGCTCCTACAAGGATGCTTCCGGCAAGGTCACCCTGGGCTATGTGGACCTCAACGGCGTGACCGCCGGTTCCACCGTGGCCACCCTGACCTTCACCGTCAATGATCCCACCGCTCTGGACAAGATCAACGTCACCGTTACCGAGACCGAGCGCAACGATCAGACCGTGAACAACGCCGAGACTCTGACTGCTGACCTGCACACCGAGACCGAGACCGTGAACGCCAAGGCCGCCACCTGCACCGAGGATGGCTACACCGGCGACGTGGTCTGCAAGGCCTGCGGCAAGGTCATCACCAAGGGCGAGGTCATCCCCGCTCTGGGTCACAAGATCGAGCTGGTGGGCGCCAAGGCTGCCACCTGCACCGAGGATGGCTACACCGGCGACGAAGTCTGCACCGTCTGCGGCGAGATTGTGAAGAAGGGCGAGGTCATCCCCGCTCTGGGCCACAAGATCAAGCTGGTTGGCGCTAAGGAGCCCACCTGCACCGAGGATGGCTACACCGGCGACGAAGTCTGCACCATCTGCGGCGAGATTGTGAAGAAGGGCGAGGTCATCAAGGCCACCGGCCATCAGTACAAGGATGGCAAGTGCACCGTCTGCGGCGCCGCTGATCCCAACTACAAGCCCTCTGTCAAGACTGGCGACGAGAGCAACACCGCCCTGTGGGTCCTGGTGATGGCTTCCGCTGCTCTGCTGGCTGCCGCTGTTGTGGTTCTGCCCCGCAAGAAGCACTCCCGCTAAACGGAAAAACAGCCTGGGATGATCTCCATCCCACGAGCTGAGATGCCCCACCCCCTATAGAGCCAGCCCCCGGCGGATTCCCGCCGGGGGCTGGCGCGTGTATGCTCCAATGAGAAGGGGAGGGGTGCAAAGACGGAAAGGAAGATAGTTACGAAAGAAACCCATCAGGGGTGTCTTTCGTTTGCAAT
>OGHH01001259.1_pt1 | contig 19695 bp, 14 predicted proteins | sample 1571471 | NCBI WGS metagenome assembly OGHH01 (sample SAMEA2581936, study PRJEB24529) | metagenome | biome: Human gut stool | place: China | collected 2011
ATGGAATTATGAAAATAAGCAAAGAAACCTGGAAAGATATCTTGAAAATTGTGGGTACCATCATTGCCACCATAGCCAGTGTGCTGGGCGTGCAGGCGATGCCACTGTAAAAACAGTATTACAAAACTAAAAAAGTGTGCCGGAAGCCGAAATACCTACTTCAGGCGCACTTATTTAAGAAATATATAAATTTCATTGAATATGAAAAATAGAATAAAAGTATTGTTAGCTCTTCTTATGTTATGTGGTACAACGCAGTCGGTACGTGCACAGGACGGTGGAGATATGAATAATCATCTTCTGCGGATAAATGATTATGTACCTGCTATTCCCGAAGCGGCAGGTATGCAATTGTATGGAAACATTCCTGTAAGTGAATACACAGGAACGCCTGATATCTCTATACCGCTATATACCCTTAAATGTGGGCGTATAGAACTACCCATTACGTTGTCTTATCATGCGAGCGGAGTCAAGGTGGCTCAAGAAGCTACGTGGGTAGGTCTTGGTTGGAATCTTTTGGCAGGAGGGTGCGTCAACCTTAATGCTGTGGGCAAGGTAGACGCGACCTCCGGTACATTTGCTACTTGGGCTGAATGGGAGAAAATAAAATATCACTGGAAAGTACAGAGTGCTGATACGTTGAACTACCGTTCGGGTACCGAGGAACTGATGAATTTGTGGGGAAATTTAATGTTCGACCCCAATACGAGTAATACGACCAATGGAATTATTAATGAAGGCCTTATAGGGCAAGGTGAAAGAGATATATTTGAAGTTGCATTGCCCGGAGGAAGATCATTCAAATACTTCTTGCACCCCAAAAATCAGACTCCTGTCATTATCGGTTCCAGGATGAATTGCAAAGTGTGGCATAGTGCTGAAAAAGTGATCATTACAGATGAAGCAGGCACATCTTATGCCTTCAGGCCTTATGCATTTGTAACTTCCAATGCTCCCTTGACTTATATGCTGACAAGTATGACGGATGTGACGGGACATAATATCACTCTAACCTATGTTACCGCCAGTTGCTATTCGGTGCCTGTTATGTCGGAGTATTATACCGTAGGTACTCCTCCGGACAATGACTATATAAAACGGGACTTTACTGCCGGCATTTCACAGACTTGCTATTTAAGCAAGATAGAAACCGATACGGAAGAAGTGATTTTCGAGATGGGAAGTCGTGAAGACCGCTATCCGGGAACTACCGGAAAACTGACAAACATGAAAATAAAGAGTAAGTTGGACGGGAAGGATGTGTATTTTTACCAGTTCAATTATGATTACTTCATTTGTCCCGAACAATCAGTCGGCGGTAATTACTTGTCATCGGACGATTATGGGTCGTCGTCTACCATACCCACCAGCGTACTTCGTAAACGTCTGAAACTGCTTTCTGTACTTCGAAAAAATGGCACTTCGCAGGGTGAAAAGCATACATTCACTTATAATGAAGCTGTGAACTTGCCTTATAAGACTTCTTTTGCCATAGACTATTGGGGATATTACAATGGACAGCAGAATACTTCCACGCTTACAAACCGTGTTCATACATTGATTCCCTCCCTGGAAGGTTTGACGAATGTTCCTTTATCCGGTTCTACCGCTGTCAGAAATTGTAGCCGGGAGTATATTACGGCCAATATGCTGAAGAAAATCACATATCCTACGGGCGGCAGTGTGGAGTTTGAGTTTGAACCTCACACTTTTGTAGGAGACAATCGTTTCATTTCTGCAGAGGATTTGAATAAGTATGACGCACAAGTCAAAGGTGTCAATACTGTCAACAACAACGACCTGATAGTGACGCCTTCCGCTACTTTCACTCTGCCCACCACGCAGGTAGTGACGGTGGATGCTCAAGTCAATTTTCCCGATTATGAAGTCAATCAAGTCATCGGCTCCGGAACCACTTTGCGGAAACTCGGTGCCGGAGGAAGTGTCATTAAATCGTACAAAGTGACTTCACAAAATACCAGTGGGCATGTGTATCATGTCAACGAGTCGTTCACATTGGAAGCGGGAGATTATGTCCTGACAAGTACATTGAGTTCTGCAGTTACCAATCAAGGTTATTCTACCCGCAATGCCAGTTCTGCTACTTTGACCTATAGAGGCGGTGGAACTGCAGTAAACAAAGACACATTGCAGAAAGTTGGCGGAGGAGTGAGAATCAAGACCATTACTAAAAAGAATAATACAGGTGAAGTGTTGGAACGTACCGGTTACTTGTATGAAAGCGAGAATCACAAGACCTCTGGCATTCTGATGTTCTCAGTCAAGTCCTATGATGATTTTAATGTCCGGCGCGGAAGCTATACCACAACTCCTGAAGGAGTGATACGCCCTTCTACCAGTTACCACACTTTCCGCCGTTTTTATGCTCAGGCGCAAACTCCACCAGCTTCTGCGCCCAATGCCAATCCTGTAGGTTACAGCCGTGTCGTCAAGCAGCGCGATTTTCTGGATGCGGGGAGAGAGGAACTCGTATTCAGTAACATAGCCGGCCAGGATTATGATGCTACCTTGGCTTATATGCCTGCCAACTATAATGGGCGACTACTGAAAAAGAGCATCTATGATGCCGGTAATATCTTGGTATGGGAAGACACCTATGAATATGAGATTGCAAACAAGTGGCAAGAATTGACCAACATCCGTGTAAGGGACAACTATGTGGGTCCGGTTAATTGCTATTCCGGCAGTATCACCTATAATGAAAACATCGGAGGACAGACGGTGAGCTTTAGAAATCCATTGGCTTATCACGGACGTTTTGAGATAACTTTATATCCGCATCTTACCTATGATATACGGTTAAAACGGGAAGTTTCGACGGAATATGCCCATGGTGTACCGGTGACGCAGGAAAAACTGTATACCTACAACAGTCGTAACCAGATAGCTACTTGCCGCACAAGTACCAGCCGTTCGGGCTATGTAATGGAAAGCTATGCTTATGCAGCGGATGTTTCTTCCTACAAAGATGAATTCAAGGCTAATAACGTGCTTGATGCTGTACAGAACTACCAACGAACATCGGGAGGAGCGACGCTGTATCTGAATAATACGTACGGGGACGTCTTTTCTAAATTCACCTTGCAGTCCAGTGAAGAATATAGTAGTTTGTATCCTGAGAAAAGAACTGTTTCTTATAGGTATGATAGTAAATGGAATCCGGTGGAAGTTACTACTCCCGACAACATGTCTGTGGTCTATTTGTGGGGCTATAAATATTCTTTGCCGATTGCCCGTCTCAAAGGTATCACTTATGCGGAAGTAGTGTCTCGGCTCGGAACAACAGGTTTGGATGCTTTGTGTTCTGCCGGTTCACCCAATACGACGGCCCTCTATGCACTGAAAACGTCCTTCCCGGAATGCGAGGTCACAACCTGGCTTCACAATCCTTCTTATGGGCTGAAGGAGATAAGAAAAGCAACTGGTTTTAAGGATTTCTATCTCTATAATGCTTTGGGTGGTTTATCTGATGTGCAGGATCATAACCAAAATCCTATTGCCTCGTACTTCTATCAGTGGTCTCCTGACGGCACTTCGCAGAATTACGTTCGCACTCATGCTATGACTGCAGCAGCAGGTAGCAAGTATATGGCAAGTTATGATTATTATGACGGTTTGGGGCGTCTCTTCCAGAAGGTACAAAAGGGAATTACTCCCACCGGAAGTAATTTGATATCGTTACAAGAATATGATGGCGCAGGACGTCGTTCGGAGAGTTGGCTCCCAATTGTTTCCTCCTCTGTTTATATGTCTCCTTCGGCTATCAAAAGTGCGGCTCCGGGCAACTATTCAAGTGATTCCCGTCCCTACAGCAAGCCTGTTTACAGTGTTTCCCCATTAGACCGCATTCTGAAGCGATACTCTCCGGGAGCGGCATGGGCATCAAAACCTGTAACTATGGATTATCTGGCTAATTCTTCCGATGTGAATTGCATTAACTATTCGGTAAGTTCGTCTGGGGCACTTGTCAACAACGGTACTTATGCAGCCGGACAGTTGCGCGTGGTGAAACGTATTGACGAAGACCAACATGTTTCTTATACTTTCACAGACAAACAAGGCCATATATTGCTGGAACGCCAGATGCAGGGTAGCGAGCAGCATGATACTTATTATGTGTATAACGATTTGGATAACCTTTGCTTCGTATTACAACCGATGTATCAGAGTGTGTCAAACCTGGATCAATATGCTTTCCAGTACAAATATGACAACCGTAACCGTTGTAATTGGAAAAAGCTTCCAGGTGCTTCTGCCGTGAGCTATGTGTACGATGAGGCAGACAATATGATCTTTTCCCAGGATGGCAAGCAGTATGCCTCTAAGCAGTGGAGTTTCTATCTGTATGATAAGTTCCATCGTCTGGCAGTGCAGGGCGTTTGTTCCAATACGAATACGGCTGCAGTTTCGAATGTTATTGTATCATGTACACGGGTGAATAGCAACAGCGGTTTGGGTAACAGTGGATATACATCAAGCTTTGCCTTGGTGTCGCCCGAAGTCCATAGAGTAAACTATTATGACGACTATGCCTTCCGTAGTCTGACCGGTTTCGATAATGCCGGCTTTCCTGCGGCAACAATCGATGCCAAAGGATATGTCACCGGTAGTGTGATTACTGTTCTTGGCAGCAGTACAAAACTTTATTCGGCTAATTATTATGACTTTGAGGGACGCATCACAAAAACGGTTCAAGGCAATTTGCTGGAGGGTTATGATACGACGAACACTGTTTATACTTTTACCGGCAAGCCGAACACTGTGACACATACACATACTGCCAGCGGAAAGACCACGCGCACGGAAGTATATACCTATACCTACGACCATGCGGACAGAATAAGCAAAGTGCGGCATAGTCTTGGCGGCACTTCAATCACTCTGTACGATGCCACTTATGACAACTTCGGCCGTTTGCTGACCAAGCAGTATCACGGTACGAGCACCAACAAGCTGACTTATGCCTACAACCTGCGCAGCTGGCTGACGGGCATCAGCGGTACATGCTTCACACAGAACCTGTACTACAACACGGGTGTGGGTACTGCGAAGTACAACGGCAGCATCAGCAGCATGACTTGGAAGTCCGGGAACGAAAGTACAGTCCGTGGTTACAAATTCACTTACGACGGTCTTGACAGAGTACTGAACGCTACCTATGGAGAGACAGCAAGTATCAGCACGAATGCGAACCGCTTCTCGGAGAACGTTACGGGTTATGACAAGAACGGTAACATCAAGAGTTTGCAACGTTACGGCCAGACTGGTGCCAGTGCCTACGGCCTGATAGACAACCTGACTTTTACCTTGAACGGCAATCAGTTGAGCCGTGTGGACGATGCCGTGATGGCTTCTGCTTACGGTGGAGGCTTCGAGTTCAAGGACGGCGTGAAGCAGGTCGGAGAGTACACCTACGATGCGAACGGCAATTTAACCAAAGATTTGAACAAGGGAATCACCGATATTCAATATAATTGTTTAAATTTGCCAAGTGCAGTAACGTTCAGCGACGGAAGTACGATTACCTATGTTTATGCAGCCGACGGCACAAAGCTAAGAACGGTTCATAAGATAGGTGGCGCTACCACCACAACGGACTATTGCGGGAATGTGGTCTATGAAAACGGAGCCCAGAAGCTTCTGATTACCGAAGAGGGCTATATTACTTTGAGCGACAACAAGTATTACTATTACTTGAAGGACCATCAGGGGAACAACCGTGTAGTCATAAACCAGAGCGGAGCGGTAGAGGAGACAAACCATTACTATCTGTTTGGAGGAGTATTCGCTTCATCAACAAGCACTCAGCCTTACAAGTACAATAGCAAGGAATATGACACGAAGAAAGGCTTGAACTGGTATGATTACGGGGCACGGCATTATGATGCAGTGTTGGGACGGTTTATGACGGTGGATCCGTTGGCAGAGAAGTATTATTCAGAAAGTTTGTATACTTATTGTTATAGTAATCCTATAAATTGTATAGACCCTAACGGGAAGGATGGTATTTATATTGCCTTCCCTGATTATAAAATATCAACTCCTATTGGTAAAATTGGGAATTTAGGTCATGCTGGAGTATTATTGATTGATAATAAAACAGGAGTGACTAAATATTATGAATATGGCAGATATGACAAAGAGGGTAAAGGAGTTGTCAGAACATTCGCTGTTCCAAATGTAAAAATAGGACAAGATAAAAAGCCTACATTGGAATCATTGAATAAAACTTTATCAATAATATCTGAACAAGCGGGACATGCCGGAAGAATAGAAGGAGCATATATTGAAAGTGATAAGTTTAAAGAAATGAAAAACTATGCAGAATCAAAAATAGCGGAGAATGCTAATTCAAAGAGGAAAGAGTATTCATTAAGGAATAATAATTGTGGAACTTTTGCGGCTGATGTTTTGAAACAAGACCCATCTGTAAAAGATAAGGCACCAGTAATTATAGATCCAAGGCCCAATAGTATAGTTAAAGAGTATCAAGATAATTTTAAGTCACTAAATTATGATCCTAAAAAGAGACAAGTTAAAATTGAATAGATATGGAAAGTCAAAGTATATCATTAGGAGATTTATTTTCAGTTGAATTATTTGTAGGATCAATAACGTTTGTTTTAGGAACGGTTTTGTTCTTCTTATTATTATTATTGAATTTGAGGCTTAATCTTAAAACGACATTATTATATTGTTGCCTGCAATTGATACTTGTTGTCTCTCTTTCTACTATTTTCTTTATATTTTGGCGTTTTAATTTTGATATAATGATAGGGTTTCTATATTTACCAGGTGTATTATCTGAGGTTTTTATTATGCTCTTATTCTATTTTATATTAAAAATAAAAAACAAATAATTGAATAATATTTTTATAACAATTCTATTACAGCGGGTGGAAACATCCGCTGTTTCTTTTTATAGGGTACCCACTATAATAGAAATATTAGCAGTCTAACTTGCCAAGTGGAGTAATGAAGGCCCAATGGCAAAATTTATTCAATGAGCTTTAAAGCAAATGTTAACGCCGCCTATGATAATACTACAATCATTGGTACAGACACTAACCGTTTCCGCGAGAACGCGACAGCTTTCGTCTACAATAACAGCTTCGAGTTCAAGGACAGCATGAAGCAGGCGAACGAGTACACCTACGATGCCAACGGCAATTTAACTAAAGATTTAAACAAGAATATTACCGGTATATCATATAATTGTTTAAATTTGCCAAATACAGTAACGTTCAGTGACGGAAGTACTATCACCTATATTTATGGAGCCGATGGCACAAAGCTGAGAACAGTCCATAAGATAGGCAGTACAACCACAACGACTGACTATTGCGGCAATGTGATCTATGAAAACGGAGTCCAGAAGCTGCTTCTTACCGAAGAGGGTTATATTACTTTGAGCGACAGCAAGTATCACTACTACTTGAAAGACCATCAGGGGAATAACCGGGTAGTCATCAGCCAGAGCGGCACGGTAGAAGAGACGAGCCATTACTATCCTTTCGGCGGTACATTTGCAAGTGCAGGTAATGTTCAGCCTTACAAGTACAACGGCAAGGAGTATGACTCGAAGAAAGGGCTGAACTGGTATGACTACGGGGCACGGCATTATGATGCGGCGTTGGGGAGGTTTGAGACGGTGGACCCTTCTGCTGAAAACTACTTCAAAACAAGTCTCTATGCTTATTGTGGTAACAGCCCTATCAGCAGAATAGACCCAACAGGAGCTGACTGGTATGAAGATAAGCAAGGGAATTTACGTTGGCAGGAAGGTAGTGAAGCTTTAAAAGGCTATACAAATATCGGTTCATCCGCCTCTATTGCGTTAGGTAATGACAACTATCTGAACTTCTATCAGAATGGAGGTATCTTAGCCAATCGGGCTGTTAATGCTTTTGACTTGATAGCTTCCAGCGGTAAACTTCAGAATCAGTTCTTAGGTAAAACCAGTCCTTTATCTGAAGACTCTAAGTCCGCCCTTTTCAATTCTCTGAACAGTCGTTCTATAGATGCTATTGCGCGACCTATAGGCGAAGCTGCCTTTGGCTTTGGTGCCGGAGAGTTTGGCGGTATGTTGTTGGGGAAGGCAATAGGATGGGCTGTAGGAAAGGTGGCAGGAAGAGGTACTCAAAATGCAATACAATCAACTGCTCACGGAGTGCAACGGATTGCTGGAACAACGGCAACGAGAGGAGGGGTACTTTCTGTGAATGAAGTAAGAGTAACAAAGTCTGTAGGAAAGGCTTTTACTCAGGCTGATGGAGCTACAGTTTATCTTCATGAAATTACTCCCGGTAGATTTAATGCTGTTGTAGAAGGGAGGAAAGGTATAATAACAACAATGGGAAATTGGTCTCAAAAATCTATTAATAGAATAGCGAAAAATTATGGATGGAATATTAAATAAAGAAATGGTTGTTTGCTGTTTCTGCGGGAAGAGTTTACCCTTAGAAGCGGCTGTAGTTTTGAAAGTTTGGGCAAATGAGAAGAGTGAGGAGTATCAAGTATTATATTCCCATAAATCTCATTTTGTTAGAGCATTAGATAAATCAGTAATACTACATCCAGATTTATTAGAGCCTGATGCTTTAGGTTAATTCGTCGTAACGAACTACTGTCTTCCTCTGATATAGGTTGATTAAAAACCAATCTATCTAATTACTATCCTAACATCAGATATTCCATATCTTGTATGTTAGGATAGTTTTTGTTATTCTATCAGCGAGACGTAGGATACCTATTGTGTGTATGACGACCACCGTAATCTCTGCACTTGGAAGAAGCTTCCGGATGCGCAGCTCGCGGAGTATGTGTATGACAACGGTGGACGGCTGACGCAACAGGGGGAGTGCACGAACAAGACGGTTTCTTCCGATCAGGTGGTGCATGTGCAGAACTGGGCGGTACGGGTTTCCCGACGAGCCAGTTCACGAACGACACTTCGGGCTACAGTAAAGGCTCCCTGACAGGAAGCGCGGTGACTGTATCCGGCAGCAGTACTAAAATTTACAAAGGCTATTACTATGACGTCAAGGGGCGTGTAACTAAAGTCGTACAGAACAATCTTTTGGGCGGTTATGACGTGACTAATACGGTCTATACCTTTACGGGACAGCCCGCCACGGTGACGCATAGCCATACCGCAAGCGGCAAGTCCACACGTACGGAAGTCTATACCTATAGCTATGACCATGCAGACCGTGTAAGCAAGGTGGAGCATACTTTGGGAGGAACCAAAATAACTCTGGCAGACTATACGTACGATAGTTTCGGCCGTCTGAGTACCAAGTCCCTGCACGGCTCTGCGGCGAACAAGCTGACGTATGCCTATAACCTCCGCAGCTGGCTGACGGGCATCACAAGTACGCGCTTCACCCAGAACCTGTACTACAATACGGGTGTGGGTACCGCCCGCTACAACGGCAGCATCAGCAGCATGACCTGGAAGTCCGGGAATGAAAGCACCGTCCGCGGTTACAAGTTCACCTACGACGGACTGGACCGCATGCTGAATGCCACCTACGGCGAGACAGCAGGTATCAGCACGAACGCGAACCGTTTCAGTGAGAACGTGACGGGGTATGACAAGAACGGTAACATCAAGGGATTGCAGCGTTACGGGCAACTCTCTTCAACCGCCTACGGCATGATAGACAACCTGACTCTCACCTTGAACGGCAATCAGTTGAACCGTGTGGATGATGCCGTGACGGCTTCCGCCTACAATGGCGGCTTCGAGTTCAAAAACGGTGCCAATGCTGCCGATGAGTACTCTTATGATGCCAACGGCAATTTAACTAAAGATTTGAACAAAGGTATTAGCGGCATTACATATAATTTCTTAAATTTGCCGAATGTGGTGACTTTCAGTGACGGAAGTACCATCACCTACACTTATGGAGCCGACGGCACAAAGCTGAGAACAGTCCATAAGATAGGCAGTACTACCACCACTACCGATTACTGCGGAAACGTGGTCTATGAAAACGGAGTCCAGAAGCTGCTTCTTACCGAAGAGGGTTATGTTACTTTGAGCGACAGCAAGTATCACTATTACTTGAAAGACCATCAAGGGAATAACCGGGTAGTCATCAGCCAGAGCGGTACGGTAGAAGAGACGAACCATTACTATCCCTTCGGCGGGGCGTTTGCAAGTACAAGTAATGTTCAGCCTTACAAGTACAACGGTAAGGAGCTTGACTCAAAGAAAGGGTTGAACTGGTATGACTACGGGGCAAGGCATTATGATGCGGCGCTGGGAAGGTTTACGACGAATGACAGATTTGCCGAGAAGTATTATTCGATGTCTCCGTATCAGTATGGGGCGAATAATCCGGTGAATAACATAGATGTGAATGGAGATACAATTGTTGTAAATCCTAATCCTAATGGCTTGATAGATAATGTGAGAATATTTTTTGGATTTGATACCAAGTATCAAAAGGACGTGAAAGCAGATTTGCAGCAACTTAAGAAGGATGATAAGGAAATTGGTGAGATGATTATTGAACTGGAGAAAAGTAAGAATGTTCATTCAATAACAAGGACTAAACGAGGAAAGTCTAATTCTTCAGGATTTGATAGAGAAAAAGCTAAAAAAGACATTCCGCAAGGAAGCATTATAAATTATGACCCTGATGTTAAAACGGATATTAATGGAAATCATCGGACACCAAGAATTGGTTTAAGCCATGAGTTACAGCATTCGTCGGATGTAGATAAAGGTATTATGTCTTATGAAAATATAGGAAATGGAATACCCATGAGAGAAATTCGTGCTATTAATACTGAGAATAAAATTAGAAAAAGAACAGGAGATGCAAAAAGAACGGAATATCGTGGAAGGAAAATACCCCAAAAACTGTTGGAATAAGATTATCCTTATGTTGGGTATTAATCTCTTATTTGTAATGTGTGTACATAAAACAAGTGAGAGGTATGAAGATATGTTTGTTGATTCTACTTGGCAAAGTCCTTTTGTTGCAATGAATATAGAATACAAAGATAGTGTATATTCGATAGTTCCAAGAGAAGGAGATATGTACCTATTTCTGAATGATGGGGTAGCTAATAAGAAATATCGATATGAACTTTTTCCAATTTTATTAGAACAGACATTGGGTATAGACAGCATTACATTTTGTTCACTAAAGGAAATGGACTGTATGGTAACTCCACAGCCATACATAGATTCAATTTATAAAGGAAAAGTAGAAAATCTTATTTCTTTGCTTTTTAATGAGAAAGGTGTACTTTCTGTTGGTTTGTCATATCCAGAAGAAAAATATTTGATTTATTTGTTATTTCATCATGGAGTTTATCTTAATACAGATTGCGAAACTGGAGTTTTGTATATCTTAAATAAATAAGTATTTTATATTCTTGAAATAATCTATTTAATTGCTATCCTAACATCAGATATTACTATATCTTGCATGTTAGGATAGTTTTTTATTTACTTCCCGCTTCCGGAAAGACTACAAGAGAGGAAGTATACACTTACAGCTACGACTATGCTGACAGGGTGAGCAAGGTGGAGCATACTTTGGGAGGAACCAAAATAACTCTGGCAGACTATACGTACGATAGTTTCGGCCGTCTGAGTACCAAGTCCCTGCACGGCTCTGCGGCGAACAAGCTGACGTATGCCTATAACCTCCGCAGCTGGCTGACGGGCATCACAAGTACGCGCTTCACCCAGAACCTGTACTACAATACGGGTGTGGGTACCGCCCGCTACAACGGCAGCATCAGCAGCATGACCTGGAAGTCCGGGAATGAAAGCACCGTCCGCGGTTACAAGTTCACCTACGACGGACTGGACCGCATGCTGAATGCCACCTACGGCGAGACAGCAGGTATCAGCACGAACGCGAACCGTTTCAGTGAGAACGTGACGGGGTATGACAAGAACGGTAACATCAAGGGATTGCAGCGTTACGGGCAACTCTCTTCAACCGCCTACGGCATGATAGACAACCTGACTCTCACCTTGAACGGCAATCAGTTGAACCGTGTGGATGATGCCGTGACGGCTTCCGCCTACAATGGCGGCTTCGAGTTCAAAAACGGTGCCAATGCCGCCGATGAGTACTCTTATGATGCCAACGGCAATTTAACTAAAGATTTAAACAAAGGTATTAGCGGCATTACATATAATTTCTTAAATTTGCCGAATGCAGTAACGTTCAGTGACGGAAGTACCATCACCTATACTTATGGAGCCGACGGCACAAAGCTGAGAACAGTCCATAAGATAGGCAGTACAACCACAACGACTGACTATTGCGGCAATGTGATCTATGAAAACGGAGTCCAGAAGCTGCTTCTTACCGAAGAGGGTTATATTACTTTGAGCGACAGCAAGTATCACTACTACTTGAAAGACCATCAGGGGAATAACCGGGTAGTCATCAGCCAGAGCGGCACGGTAGAAGAGACGAGCCATTACTATCCTTTCGGCGGGGTATTTGCAAGTGCAGGCAATGTTCAGCCTTACAAGTACAACGGTAAGGAGCTTGATACGAAGAAGGGTTTGAATTGGTATGATTATGGGGCGAGGCATTATGATGCGGTGTTGGGAAGGTTTATAACGGTTGATGCTTTATATGACAAACATTTTAAAGTATCTCCTTATGTCTATTGTGGAAATGAGCCTGTCGGTCGCATTGATCCGGATGGAAATGATTGGCGCGTGCAAACCCATTATAATCGTGAAACGGATAAGATAGAATATAAAATTACGGTAAGAGCGGCTTTGATAAATAATTCTAATAATAAGGAGCTTGATATAAAGACTTTGGCTGGACAAATAGTAGAGCAAGTGAATGCCGCATATACGATTTCAGGTGATGACTTTGTTTCGACTATGGATATGCAATTGAGAACTGTCAACTCGGTGGATGATATAAAGGACACTGAACACGTTTTGCAGATTGTTGATCAAGATATGTTGACAAAAACGGATAAAAGTGTAGTTATGGCTGAGACTTATAAAAATAGTCTGGATGTGAAAATAGGAACGAAAGCGGTTTCTAATATGTTGAACAATGATGATAACCGGACTTTTGCTCACGAACTTGGTCATTCAGGAGGATTGGGGCATACAATGAATGTGGAAAACTTGATGACACAGAAAAAAGTTATTCAAGATTTTGATGGAGATTATCTTAAAGCAACTCAGTTAAACCGTTCTCAGATACAAACAGTCCGAGATAATTATATCCATAACAAGTTGAATAGGCATATTCCTAACTGGAGGCAAAAACTTAAAAGAAGGCAGTAATATGAAGACACGTATATTTATTTTTATAATCATACTTGCCATGCTGGTGGCGTGCATTGGTCATTTGGACTCAGAGAATGATTTCATGATTCGAGTAGGTACTGGTTTTAAGGAGCGTACCGGTAAAGATTATATCCAATGTTGGGTGAATGACAGCCTTGTTTTTAATGGACTGTATGTGAACAAGACGGATGACCAAATATTGGACTACCATGAAGATTGGCTTGGAATGGAAATCACCCGTTTCGATAAAAGCGGATATGATAGTTTAAAAATAAAGATACGTGTCACATCTCTGGATACGGTATTATATTGTGGAAAAAGGGTCATAGATAGTACGTTCCGATACCGGATTGATAATATTCCCAATATTGTAATTTCATGTAGCTCCAACGGTGGTATTTTGTTGTGGGATACTTTACGTACACCTGATTATTTTTGGCTCGAATATTGATATATTAAGAATCTCTGATTCTATAATCTAAACAATTCCCTGCTTATGTTGGATGTAAGCAGGGAATTTCATATAGGAGCATGCTGACTTGGAGCGGTACGCTTTCCGTTACCGGTACGACGTGACATCCACGGTCTATACCTTTACGGACAAGCCTGCCACGGTGACGCATACGCACACGGCAAGCGGGAAGGACAGCCGGACGGAAGCATACACTTACAGCTATGACCATGCAGACAGGCTCTCCAAGGTGGAGCATACATTGGGAGGGGCGAAGGTGACGCTTGCTGCCTATGCTTATGATAACCTTGGTCGTCTGCAATCGAAGTCGCTGCACGGCTCCGACGCGGACAGGCAGGCTTACGCCTATAATGTACGCGGCTGGCTGACGGGCATCAGCGGAACGAAGTTCACGCAGAATCTGTATTATAACACCGGCAACGGGCCTGCCAAGTATAACGGCAGCATCAGCAGCATGACGTGGAAGGCAGGAACGGCAAGCACCGTCCGCGGCTACAAGTCCACTTATGACGGACTGGACCGTCTGCTGAATGCTACTTATGGCGAGACAGCAGGCATCAGCACGAACGCCAACCGCTTTTCGGAGAACGTTACGGGGTATGACAAGAACGGCAATATCAAGGGATTGCAGCGTTATGGCCAGACTGGTGCCAGTGCCTACGGCCTGCTTGATAATCTGACTTTCACCCTGAACGGCAATCAGTTGAGCCGTGTGGAGGATGCCGTGAGTACCGCGGCATACGGTACAAACACTGCCTTTGTGAACGGTGCAAGCGCTGCAGGGGAGTATGCCTACGATGTCAATGGTAATTTAACGAAAGATTTGAATAAGGGAATTGCCGATATTCAATATAATGTATTAAATTTGCCCAGTACGGTATCGTTCAGTGATGGTAGCACGATTACCTATACTTATGGTGCTGACGGCACGAAACTGAGAACAGTCCATAAGATAGGCAGTACAACCACAACGACTAACTATTGCGGTAATGTGATCTATGAAAACGGTACTCAGAAGTTGTTACTCACAGAAGAGGGTTACATCAACCTGACCGGTACCCAGCAGTATCATTACTACTTGAAAGATCATCAGGGTAACAACCGTGTAGTGATCAACCAGTCTGGTACTGTGGAGGAAACGAACCATTACTACCCTTTCGGTGGTGTGTTTGGCACTACAGGCAATACCCAGCCTTACAAGTATAACGGTAAGGAGCTTGATACGAAGCAGGGTTTGAACTGGTATGATTATGGGGCGAGACATTATGATGCTGCGTTGGGAAGGTTTACGACGAATGACCCGTTGGCAGAGAAATATTATTCGATGAGTCCGTATACTTATTGTGCCGATAATCCGGTAAAGTTCATAGACCCAAATGGTATGGAATATGCTCCTGGTGATCTGTTTAAGACTAAAAGAGCAGCAGCTAAAGATTGGGGTATGTATTATAATGGTGCATCTATTATACGTAAACGTGAAATGGGCTCTTCTATTTATGAAGTTAAGCAAAAGGGAAAGCTAAAGGGATATTCTTATAGTGCAGCCAATGAAGGAGAGCACAGCGTATCTATAAGCTTACCTCCTAACGGTGAGAGATTTGTAGGATCGATTCATTCGCATGGAGACGCGGACGCAGAGCATATAAATAATAAATTCTCAAAAGCTGATATAAAATATATTGAGAAAACAAAAGAAAATGGTTATTTGGCTACGCCGAGTGGCGATTTGTTAGAATATAATCCTTATAGTAAGAAAACATCAATAGTGACTAGTGATCTTCCTAGTGATCCCAAAGATCCTAAACGAAAGAATAATATTAATCCGAAAGATATTCCTGCTGAAAAGGGTAAACAAAGAATGAAAGAATTGCTACAAAAGCCAGATTTAAACATTCCTGTTAGCCAGAGAGAACATATTCATTGGGTATTTTAAAAAGATAGCAATATGTATAGGACTTATTTTTTTGCTTTAATGCTATTTGCGATGTCATGTACAAACAGTACATCGAAGGTCGGAGAAGATCAACAATCATCTCAACAGATTGAGTATGTAATGAATGATAGTCTCTCAACAGATTTTTATACTGATATGAAAAGCTATGTTCCTGCAGAGGGATTTATACCTACAGCGGATATTGCAGTAAAGATAGCGGAATGCGTACTATTGGAAATTTATGGAAAGGAAAGTATAGAGAAAGAAAAACCTTTTTCTGTTAACTTGGTAAATGGAATATGGGTAATAGAAGGGCATATTCCTAATGGAAATGATAGTGCGCTGACTTTCTGTGGACAATCTTATGTGGAAATAAGAAAAAGTAATGGTGAGATTATAAAGCTTTTGCATACTAAATAAAAAATATTACTCTAATATAAGTTGCCTTTTTTCAATGAGATTTATTTAATTACTATCCTAACATCAGATATGCTATATCTTGTATGTTAGGATAGTTTTTTAGGTCTATCAAATGATGTAGGTCATGCAGGACTACATCCGTACTCTCCGGATGCTTAACAGCACGGGCACTTCCTATCTGGATAACATTTCCTATATGTATTATTTGTACGACAGTCTGGGACGGCTGACCCTGCAGGGGGGAATCCTTCTTCCAGTCCTACCGTGCTTGTGCAGAACAACTTGCTCAGTGGTTACGACATCACAAGTACGGTTTATACTTTCTCCAACAAGCCGTCTGGTGTGACACATACACATACTGCCAGCGGAAAGACCACGCGCACGGAAGTATATACCTATACCTACGACCATGCGGACAGAATAAGCAAAGTGCAGCATAGTCTTGGCAGTACTGCGATTACTCTGTACGATGCGACTTATGACAACTTCGGTCGTTTACTGACCAAGCAGTATCACGGTACGAGCACCAACAAGCTGACTTATACCTACAACCTGCGTAGCTGGCTGACGGGAATCAGCGGCACACGCTTCACGCAGAACCTGTACTACAACACGGGTGTAGGTACTGCGAAGTACAACGGCAGCATCAGCAGCATGACCTGGAAGTCCGGGAACGAAAGTACAGTCCGTGGTTACAAATTCACTTATGACGGTCTTGACCGGATGCTGAACGCTACCTATGGCGAGACAGCAAGTATCAGCACAAATGCGAATCGCTTCTCAGAGAACGTTACGGGTTATGACAAGAACGGTAACATCAAGAGTTTGCAACGTTATGGCCAGACTGGTGCCAGTGCCTACGGCCTGCTTGATAACCTGACTTACACATTGACCGGTAATCAGTTGAGCTGTGTGGAGGATGCGGTGAGTACCGCTGCATACGGTACAAACACTGCCTTTGTGAACGGTGCAAGCGCCGCAGGGGAGTATGCCTACGATGTCAATGGTAATTTAACGAAAGATTTGAATAAGGGAATTGCCGATATTCAATATAATGTATTAAATTTGCCCAGTACGGTATCGTTCAGTGATGGTAGCACGATTACCTATACTTATGGTGCTGACGGCACGAAACTGAGAACAGTCCATAAGATAGGCAGTACAACCACAACGACTAACTATTGCGGTAATGTGATCTATGAAAACGGTACTCAGAAGTTGTTACTCACAGAAGAGGGTTACATCAACCTGGCCGGTACCCAGCAGTATCATTACTATCTGAAGGACCATCAAGGCAACAACCGTGTAGTAATCAACCAGTCAGGTACTGTAGAGGAGACGAATCATTACTATCCTTTCGGCGGTGTTTTTGGCACTACAGGCAATACCCAGCCTTACAAGTATAACGGCAAGGAGTTTGACAATAAGAAGGGTTTGAATTGGTATGATTATGGGGCGAGACATTATGATACGGCGTTAGGAAGGTTTACGACTAATGACAGATTTGCCGAGAAGTATTATTCGATGTCTCCGTATCAGTACGGGGCGAATAGTCCGGTTGTTAATATTGATGTGAATGGAGATAGTATTAGAATTTGCACTGAAACTCAGTCCTTTGGTCACACATGGATTAGTGTTGGTGAAGGATCTAATATGACTGTTTATAGCTACGGACGATACAATGGGACTAACAAAGGACCAGATAGAAGCTCTAATTCTTTAGGAAACGGTTCCGGTGTTCTTTTAAAGTTAATGGGGGATGAAGCAAAAGCTTACAATGACAAAAAAGCAGCTGGCGGAATGTCTGTATTTGTAGTAACAGATGTGGCAGATGAAAAAGTTGCTAATATTTTAGACGAAAAGTTTAATATGTCAACTACAATGCCAGATAATCCTAAAAGTGATTATTATAACAGTTCTTCTGCTCGTATTATTGATGAATATAAGCTGACAAGTAATAATTGTACAACAATGGTATATGACGTGTTGAATAAAAGTGGGTCAAATGCTCTGAAAGGGACAAGGCTACAACAAACAAGTAATTTGGGAACATGGACTACTATTCCTATTGTCAACAGATTTGTTCTTCCAATATCAATGCAGAATCATTTAGTGAGAATATCCAAACCAGGAGGTGTAGTTTATAAAACAAGATAGATTATGAAATGGCTTAGAATTGTGTTTGTTGCCACATCAATAATTCTTTCATTAGTAATTGTATGCGCAATTATTAATTGTGAAATTAGTTATAAATATGAGATTGAAAATCGATGTGGGGATAAAATTGATATCTTATGGGTTGAGGAGTGGCTAAAAGAAACGATTAAAGTGTGGAAGTTTTTTCTATGCTATGTAATCATTAATATCTTTTATTTAATAGCTTCTCTTGTCAATAGCCGTAAATCTTCAAAAGAAAAATGCAGTTTATCATAAACAAACGCAGTCTCTTTTGTATTGATAATTAGGCCGTCTTGCCTTGATATGAATTGACTATTTTTATCGTTATCCTAACATCAGATATCCCATATCTTGCATGTTAGGATATTTTTTTGTCATATAACAGTCATACCATTTCTAATGTTGTAACTATCCTCCGTGCCGGGCTACACCCTTTTTTGCAGATGGCTATACCATCGCATAGAAAGGGTGTAGCCATCCGGAGTAAAAGGTGTAGCCTCGTGAAATGTGTCCTACGAATGCTTTTGGCGGGGATAATAGCGGCTTGCATAGAATCTGTGTTCCTTTGTCCGCGTCTTGTTTTTATACTGCTTCATCCGAAGAAGAAAAGGAAGCGCAAGAATCTACGGTGGCAGATAACATTACCCCGACAGTATAACATATCATATCCGACCATAAAAATCCATGCCCGAAGACCAATGCTCCGAGCGTGGTGTTTCGTATGGCATTCGCCCAATCGACCTGGTATAATTGGCTGATTTCTATGCAATAAGAAAACAGTAAGGAGATTGCGGTCACTTTGAGTATGGATGCCGAAGGGAAGAGAAAGCGTAATCCCCAATAAACCATAGCTGCCCAAAGTGTATCGCCAATATACTCTGCAATAAATTTAGGCAATGCATTGCCATACTTCCGGGAAGCAAGTCCTGCCAATATGATGACGAAAGTGACGGTTAAGTAAATCCAACGTTTGTATTTCACATCATGATGTTTTAGGTCCATTGCAAATTTATGGAAAATTGACAGATATGAGTGAGAAGGAAGAGCTTTTTCGTATTTTTTCCTATCGAACGGTCTGTGTAAGGCTATAAACAGAAAAGCAAATGAAGGGCAATACTATGACACGTATATGGCCAAAAATAACTATTGGTACAGCATGCATGAACTGAGCCGCATGGACGATGAAACAGGCGACCCCTTGCCGGGTGACCGGAGACTTGCACCTATTCCCGTCGGATTTACCGTTCGGAGCGGTGGCACCCAATGGCTGTTCGAGAACAGCGTCCGCACCACAAATCCGGAAGAACTTTGGAAATCCTTAATTCCGCAACACTATTATAAAATATTTTTTTTAAGTACCTGAGCAAC
>OGHH01001281.1_pt1 | contig 19367 bp, 15 predicted proteins | sample 1571471 | NCBI WGS metagenome assembly OGHH01 (sample SAMEA2581936, study PRJEB24529) | metagenome | biome: Human gut stool | place: China | collected 2011
ACGGCGACCACCGAGATCTACACTCTTTCCCTACACGACGCTCTTCCGATCTAAAGATTGAGTACGATATGAGGGCAGAGATATTCAATCATTATCAGAAGCTGTCATATTCATTCTATGATGACCAGAAGGTTGGACAGTTATTGTCAAGAATAACATCGGATTTGTTCGATATTACAGAGCTTTTGCATCATGGACCTGAGAATATAACTATTTCACTGATTAAGATAATTGGTGCATTATGCATATTAAGTTCGATTGACTTAAGACTTACGATTGCCGCATTTGTGCTGATTCCGTTCATGCTTGTATTCGCGTATGTGCTTAACAAGCGCATGAAGAGGGCATTTAAGAGAAACAGGGTAAGAATAGGTGAGATAAATGCACAGATAGAGGACAATCTGTCTGGAATAAGGGTTGTCAAGTCATTTGCAAATGAAGATATTGAATGTGAGAAATTTAAGAAAGGCAATGAATTATTCCTTGAATCTAAGAGAGACAGCTATCATTATATGGGAATGTACAATGCGGGACTTACTGCATTTACAACAATGATAAATGTAATCGTAATCGCAGCAGGCGGTATTGGAATTGCAAAGGGCTGGGTAAATATTACGGATTTCGTTACTTTTTTACTGTATATAAATATTTTTACGGAGCCAGTTAAGGTGCTTATTGATTTCACAGAGCAGTTCCAGAATGGCTATTCGGGTTACGAAAGATTCTTAGAGATTCTTTCAGTAGAGCCGGAAATAGCTGATAAGCCTGACGCAAAGGAACTTACTGATGTGAAGGGTGCAATAACATTTGAAAATGTGTCCTTCAGATATAAGGACGGCGTGGACGAGGTGCTTTCCGGGGTTAATCTGTCAGTAAGACCGGGAGAATATGTTGCACTTGCAGGTCCTTCGGGAGTAGGAAAGACAACACTCTGCTCGCTTATTCCAAGATTTTATGAGGTGACGGGCGGTTCGATTAAGATTGATGGAACAGATATCAAAGATGTTACACTTAAAAGCCTGCGTGACCATATCGGAGTTGTACAGCAGGATGTGTATCTGTTTATGGGTACAATTAAAGAGAATATAAGATATGGAAAGCCTGATGCTACGGATGAAGAAGTAATTCAGGCGGCAAAGCTTGCAAATGCGCATGATTTTATCATGAGCTTTGAGAACGGATATGACACAGATATCGGACAGCGCGGAGTCAAATTGTCAGGCGGTCAGAAGCAGAGACTGTCAATTGCAAGAGTATTCTTAAAGAATCCGCCAATCCTTATATTTGATGAGGCGACATCGGCACTTGATAATGAGAGTGAGCAGATTGTACAGGAATCACTTGAGAAGCTGGCTAAGAACAGAACCACATTTGTAATAGCACACAGACTTACAACTATTGAAAATGCGGAGGAAATCCTGATGCTTACTGATGATGGCATCAAGGAGAGAGGAACTCACGAGGAGCTTATGAAGCTTGATGGTGAGTATGCAAGAATGGTTAAGATACATAGTAGAACATAACATACCAGTTTACAATGTTTATATGCAATGCTATTATATAGGAAACGTTGGAAGGAAGATGATAATCATGGACAGAACAAGAAGATTAAGAATGAATGCGACATTAAGAGATATGGTAAGAGAGAATCATGTAAGGGTGGACGAGCTTATATACCCTGTATTTGTTACGGAGGAGAACGATGTAATACAGGAAGTACCATCAATGCCGGGAATATGTCAGTATTCGCTTGACCATGTTCTTGAAGAAATCGGACGTGCTGTAGAGGCTGGAATTAAGGGAATTCTGCTTTTTGGAATACCTGTACATAAAGATGAGGTCGGAAGTGAGGCATATGACGAGAAAGGTGTTGTGTGCAGGGCAATCCGCCTTATTAAGGATGCTTATCCAGAGCTTGTTATCATGGCTGATGTGTGCCTGTGTGAGTACACATCACATGGACACTGCGGACTTGTAAAAGATGGCGTTATATTAAATGATGAGACACTGCCGCTTCTTGCAAAGGCGTCAGTTGCTTATGCAAAAGCGGGGGCAGATATAATTGCACCGAGTGACATGATGGATAAGAGAGTTGAGGCAATCAGAAATGCACTTGATGAGGCAGGACTGGTTAATATTCCTATATGTTCATACAGTGCCAAATTTGCATCAGGATATTACGGACCGTTCAGGGATGCCGCACATTCAGCACCGGGATTTGGTGACAGAAAGACATATCAGATGGACCCGGCTAATGGAAAAGAAGCGTTAAGGGAAGTTGAAGAAGACATATTAGAAGGTGCAGACATGATTATTGCAAAGCCGGCACTCGGATATATGGACGTTATGAAAGAGATAGCGCTTAACTTCAATATTCCAATTGTCGCTTACAATGTAAGCGGTGAGTATGCGATGGTTAAGGCAGCAGCAATGAATGGCTGGATTGATGAGAAGAAGATTGTAATGGAGAATATGACTGGCTTTAAGAGAGCCGGAGCTAAGATGATAATAACATATCATGCTATAGATGTGGCAAAATGGTTAAAGGAAGAGTAACATTTTTAGCAGTATTAAATTAAGCAGGAGGAGCTGGTTTTATGAATGAAGAGATGTCAAAGGATTTATATGAGAGAGCAGTAAAACATATGCCGGGTGGTGTAAACAGTCCTGTCAGGGCATACAAGGCAGTTGACAGAGTGCCAAGATTCATAGCTTCTGCCAAGGGAGACAGAATTACTGATGTAGATGGGAATGAAATGATTGACTACATATGTTCATGGGGACCGGGAATATTAGGCCATGCACATGACAGAGTAATTGCAAAGGTTAAGGAAGCTGCGGAAGCAGGCCTTACATATGGTGCGCCAACCAAGAAAGAAGTTGAGATGGCAGAGCTTATATATGAGCTTATTCCTACAATGGAGGTGAGCCGTCTTGTAAGTTCAGGAACAGAAGCTGTTATGAGTGCAATCCGTGTGGCAAGAGGCTACACCGGAAGAGACAAGATAATTAAGTTCAGAGGCTGTTATCATGGACATTCTGATGGACTTTTAGTAAAAGCCGGTTCGGCAGCGCTTACAACATCAGTTCCGGATAGTGCAGGAGTTCCTGCTGATTACACTAAGAATACACTTGTAGCAGAGTACAATGATTGCGATTCTGTGAAGGAGCTTTTTGATAACAATAAAGATGAAATAGCTGCGGTAATAGTTGAACCTGTTGCAGCTAACATGGGAGTTGTGCTTCCAAGACATGGATTTCTTGAATTCTTAAGAGACATAACTAAGGAAAATGGAAGTCTTCTTATATTTGATGAGGTAATAACAGGCTTCAGACTTTCAATTGGCGGAGCGCAGGAGTACTTTAACATAAAGCCAGACCTTACAACTCTTGGAAAGATTGTAGGTGGGGGTATGCCAGTCGGTGCATATGGTGGACGAGCTGACATTATGCGTATGGTAAGTCCTGACGGCCCTGTATATCAGGCAGGAACATTGTCAGGCAATCCAATTGCAACAGCAGCAGGCTTAGAGACTTTAAGAATCTTAAGAGATAATAAGGATATATACGACAGACTTGAGACTAAGACAAAGCGTATTGCTGACAGTGTAAGAAAATGTGGAGCTGGAAGGGTATCGGTTAATCAGATTGGTTCACTTATGAGCATCTTCTTTACACCAGAAGCAGTTGAAGATTACGATAGTGCAGTAAAGTCAGACACTAAGGAGTATGCAGAATATTTCGGTCATATGCTTGATAACGGAATATACATTGCACCATCACAGTTTGAGGCAATGTTTGTATCAGATGCACACACTAATGAAGACATCAACCGTACAATAGAGGTTATGGAAGAATTCTTCAGAAAATAATTCGTATAATAAGTGAGAATACAGATGCAGTTAGGATATGTAGGAATTAATTATAAGAATACAGACCTTTCAGTAAGGGATAAAATTACATTCACAGACAGCGGAATAGCAGACTTTATGCAACAGGCAGAGGAAGCAGGTGTGAACCAGTGCATGTGCCTTTCAACATGCAACAGATGCGAAGCGTTTTATCTGTATGAGGATGAAACATTTGTACAAGTAATGTCCGATTTATTCAATGATTATTTTGGACTTACTGATACTAAATTAACCGGAGTCAAATGTGGTAAAGAAGCACTGGTATATCTGTTTTGCATAGCCGCCGGACTTGAAAGCATGGTGCTTGGAGAGGATCAGATACTAGGTCAGTTAAAGGATGCGGCAGACCTTTCAAGAACGCTTGGACACAGCGGGAAAGAGCTTAATTATATAGTAAGAGAAGCGGTAAGCTGTGCAAAGCGGATTAAGACAGAGTACAAGGTAAGTGAAAAACCGGTATCTGTATGTTATGTCGGTATTCAGGAGTTAGACAGAGTATGTGGCATATCGGGAAAGCACGCACTTGTTATAGGAAGCGGCAAAACCGCGGCTCTTGCCATAAGATATCTGGCAGAATATGGCGCTGATGTAACAGTGTGTTCAAGAACTTATCAGCATGCGAAGGCGTTGCTTAAGGAGTTTTCACAGATTGAGGTTATTGCATATGATAAGAAAACAGAAGCACTTAAAAGCAGTGATATAGTTGTCTCAGCGACTTCATCACCTCATCTGGTTATTAGAGCTTCTGAATTATCAGAGGGTAAAAAGATGACACTTCTTGATCTTGCTGCACCAAGAGATATAGAAAAATCTGCAGGTGACATTTGTGGAGTTACTCTTATTGACCTTGACAGGATAGGTGGGATTGTGAAGTCTAATCAGAACGAGAGGGCACATTTGCTAAAGGAAAGCCAGTGCGTGATTGATGAGTATATAGCGGAAACAAAGAAATGGCTCACATCAAGCAGAATGGATACAACTATCCAGTCACTTGGCAAAAAATGTGATGAGATAGTACAGGACAGCTATGATTATCTTAACCGCAAGATTGACCTTTCAGACCATGACAGGGTAATCTTAAAGAAGATTCTTAAGTCGTCATTACACAGATTGTTAAAAGAACCGATTGAAGAATTGAAAAATGTGGAAGAAAATGAACAGCAGCAGTATAAAGATATGGTTGAGAGACTGTTTGGCTTGTAGGGAGGATTATGCATTACAGAATAGGAACGAGAGGTTCGAAACTGGCACTTGTCCAGTCGGAATATGTTAAGAGAAGAATGGAAGAGGCGTATCCTGAGGATACATTTGAACTTGTTATAATTAAGACAACAGGCGACAAGGTTACGGATAAGCCGCTTGCTGCGATTGGAACTAAGGGGCTTTTTGTGAAGGAGATTGAGGAAGCGCTTCTTTCAGGCAGCATTGATATGGCGGTTCACAGCATGAAGGATATGCCGGCTGAATGTGCGACTGAACTTACATTTGCAAAGGCATGGAAACGAGAGGATTGCAGAGATGTACTTATATTAAAGACTGCAGGAAGTTTTTCAGAACTTCCTTCTGGTGCGGTTATAGGAACTGGTAGCCTCAGGCGTGCATGCCAGCTTGCAATGCTGCGTCCTGATATCCAGTTTACTGCTATCAGGGGAAATGTTGATACAAGAATTAACAAACTTATGGACGATTCATACGGACTTGATGGAATTGTGCTTGCAGCAGCAGGACTTAACAGACTTGGCAGGTCATCTGAGATAACAGAGTATCTTGACCCGGAGGTCGTTATTCCGGCACCGGCACAGGGAGTTCTTGCGATTGAGACTGCAGAGGTGAATACAGAACTTCTTGATAAGATAAATGCTTTGTCAGATGATAATTCTGATAGAGAAGCTGTGGCTGAAAGAACATTTTTAAGATTAACAGGCGGCGGTTGTCATGCTCCGGTTGGCGCACATTGTGTAACCAAGGAAAATGGTGACCTTCGAATGGTTGTGTTATTTGGCAATGATGATTGCAGCAGGATTCTTAGAATTGAAGTTACAGGAACTGACAGTGAGGCGGTTGGCCACGAAGCAGCCCGTATGCTAGGATTGGAGTAGATTGTGGGTAAATACATATATACATATATTGAAAACGGACAGATGTACGATAAAAGCCCTTCCCTTGCAGAATTACTTGCAAAGGAGGGGCTTTCCTGCGAAAAAATAGTAACTGGCAGGATTGAATACATAAAGGTTAAAGATTTTGAGACACAGATAAAAGATGCACAGTGGCTTGTGTTTACAAGTAAAAATGCTGTGGCTGGGTTTGCTTATAATGTGGGGGAGATGGCTTGTGAAGGCGAGCCGGATTGTGATGGTGTGTTGAATGGAGACAGTGTTGAAGCTTTTGCTGTGAGAAGCGGGTTTCCTGACGGTATTAAGATTGCGGTAGTCGGTAATAAAACTAAAGAAGCTCTAAGAATGGCATGCGGTTTTGAGACAGACTTTGTATCATATAAATCTACAGGCTTGGAACTTGGAAGGAGTCTGATGAATATTGCAGCCGGCAAGATTGTATATCTGTGTGCAGAGATAACAAGCGGCTCACTTGAAGAAGCTATGAATGAGTATGAAAACTTAATTAAGATTCCAGTATATAGGAATGAACCTGTGGATTATGATGGTATGGAATACGACAGCATGAATTGCGGAGATATTGATGGGATAATTGTTACAAGTGGCAGCAGCGGGGAGCGTATAAAATGGCTGATTGACAGACTTGATGATGTTTTGGTGTACAGCATTGGCCCAGCTTGCAGTAAGAAGCTTATGGAATCTGGAATTGTGAAAGAACGTATAGTTGAGGCAGAAAAGCATACATATGACGGACTGGTGGAAGCTGTCAGATGCAGAGCCGATGAAAAACCAATGAATGATATATGATAAAAATACAATAAGTATATTTACAATATAATATAACTGTGATAGTATAAGTATATAAATATGCATATTTATTAATTCAGATGAGGAAGAAACACTGGTGTTGTATATATTATGGAGATTAAAGAGAAGGAAGATTATTATGACGCAGCCATGCGTCAGATTAAAGGAGATTCATGGAGCCTGAGTGCATATGGATATCTTAAGAGTAATGAAGAATGGATTGGAAGATATGAGGATTTTCTGAAGGGAAGGAAGTCACTTCCGTTATTGTATGATCCATTCTTTAAGAAGATATTTAATCCGGTTGAGAGAAGGGACAGGCTTTCAGAGCTGGTGAGCTGTCTGTTGGGGCAGAAGGTTACTGTACTTGAGGTATTTCCGAATGAGGATTCACAGTTTCTTGGAGTGATGATTATTATGGATATGGTTGTGATGATGTCTGATGGAAGTATTGCAAACATTGAGATTCAGAAGATTTCTTATGACTTTCAAGCAGAGAGAATATCGTGTTACTCGGCAGATCTTGTGCTGCGCCAGTATAAGATGATTACTGGAAATCGGGAGATAGGAGGTGCTGGAAGTGATGGGGGTTCAATGAAAGGTTCATCAAAACCTTCGTATAAGGATATGCGACCAGTTCATACTATTATTCTGTTTGATAACAGTAGCAGCAGCCTTATCAGCGAGGTTGATAAGGCATTATATTTTCATGTTGGCAAGACGAAATTCAATACTGGAATTAAGATAAAACTTTTGCAGGATTATGTGCTGGTAAGCCTTGACACATTTAAGAAATACAGATATTCTGATATAAGAAAAGGGCGTATTGAAGTGACGAAATACGATTATGACAGAACGCAGTACAGCGAAAAGCAGGTGACCGAGAAAATGAAGCTTGACCGCTTAAAGTACCTGTCGTTATTCGTGGCCGAGACACCAGAGGAGATAGAACAGTTGATTAGGATATTTCCTGATTTGGAATCAGTACGCCTTGATATTAATGAGTATTTGGAGAGACCAAAGGAGGTGCTCAATATGTTTTCTGAGGCGTTGAGGATATTAGACAGGAATACGGCGGAGCTGATGGTTGACAGGATGAAGGACGAGATGGATGAGCTGAAGGTACAGAAAGGTAAGCTTGAAGCGCAGAATGGAGAACTTGAAGCACAGAATGGTAAGCTTGAAGCACTGAATGGAGAACTTGAAGCACAGAATGAGGCTCTTAAATCATCTTTTAAGGAAAAAGATGCTGCAATTGAAGCAAAAGATGCTGAGATAGAAAGATTAAAGAAGTTACTAGAAGAACAGAATAAGTAATTATTACAGATGCAGTTATCATGATGGAGTGGTAACTGCATTTTTCAAAAGCAGAGAAAAAAAAGTACTGTACAAAACAAAAACATTGTTTTATAATAACATACAAACATAGTATGTTTGTGCATTACATAAACATATCACCAGATTCTTGAAATGTTTTCATGAATTGATATTAGAAAATGTGGAATAATACCACAAGAAAAGAGGATTATATGGGAAAAATATATAAATCAGCAGCAGACTTAATAGGTAACACACCACTTGTAGAAGTTGGACATATTGAAGAGAAGTTCGGACTTAAGGCAAGAGTTCTTGTTAAACTTGAGTATTTCAATGCAACAGGAAGCGTTAAGGACAGAGTTGCAAAGGCAATGATTGAAGATGCAGAGAAGAAAGGAATTCTTAAGCCGGGTGCAACAATTATTGAGCCTACATCAGGCAATACAGGAATCGGACTTGCTGCCATTGCAACAGCAAAGGGCTATAGAACAATAATAGTTCTGCCAGAGACTATGAGTGTCGAAAGAAGGAATATTATCAAGGCATATGGTGCAGAGATTGTACTTACTCCGGGTTATAAGGGAATGACTGGTGCAATTGCCAAGGCAGAAGAATTAAAAAATGAGATTAAAGGCAGCATGATAGCAGGACAGTTTGTTAATCCAGCGAATCCGGAAGCACACAGAAGAACAACCGGACCAGAGATATGGAATGATACAGATGGAGATGTAGACGCATTTGTTGCCGGAGTCGGAACTGGTGGAACAATCACAGGAGTTGGCGAGTATCTTAAGTCTAAGAATGACAAGATTGAGATAATTGCAGTTGAGCCTGCAACTTCACAGGTACTTTCACAGGGCAAGCCGGGACCACATAAGATTCAGGGAATTGGAGCAGGCTTCGTTCCAGAAATTCTTAACACTAGGATATATGACAGTGTAGTTCCAGTTGATAACGATGATGCATTTGAATATGCCAAGTTAATCTCTCACACAGAGGGAATTCAGGTTGGAATATCAGCGGGCGCAGCACTTTACGCAGCAATTGAGTGGGCTAAGAAGCCAGAGAACGAAGGTAAGACAATCGTTGCATTGCTTCCGGACAGTGGTGACAGATATTACTCAACATCACTTTTTGAGAACTAATAACAGAATAAATGTGTCAAATATGGATATTCTATAAGGGCAGGGCGTAAGTCCTGCCCTTTTCGTGCTTTGACAGGGTTAGTGAAATTGAGAGCTGCTTTTGGCTGATTCAGAGTGCGGGTGAAAATGTGCCAGTGAAAGGAGTAAGCATGACTGATTTTACAACTAACATAGACATGAATGTCCGCATGATGAATGAAAAGTTAAGAGTGGACAGGAATTTTGACATTCTGCAAAGAGATGTATTAATAGGTGGGAAGAGAACACATTTTTACTTTATAGATGGATTCGTACAGGAAGAAACAATTGAAAAACTGGTGCAGTTTTTTTATTCATTGAAAGAATCGGACATAAAGGATATAGATACATTCTTAGAGGTCGGAATGCCGTATACAGAGATTGAAAAAAACGGACATTATGACGAGGTGGAGAAGGCATTTCTTTCAGGGCAGACCGTCATGATAATAGATGGCTTTGACGAATGTATACTGATTGACTGTCGTACTTATCCGATGCGGTCTGTTACAGAGCCTTACAAAGACAAGGTTCTGCGTGGCTCAAGAGATGGATTTGTTGAGACACTTGTGTGCAATGCGGCACTTTTAAGAAGAAGAATAAGGGATAACCGTTTTTCAATGGAAATGTATACTGTAGGGGAGCGCTCACGGACGGATGTTGCCGTGTGCTATATTGATGATAAGGTTGATAAGAAGCTGCTTCAAAGAATTGAGAATCTGATAAGCAGCATTGAGGTTGAGGCGCTCACTATGAATATAGAGAGCCTTGCGGAATGTATGTTTAAGGGAAAATGGATTAATCCGTTTCCTAAGTATAAATATTCAGAAAGACCAGATACCGCTGCAGCAGCACTTTTTGATGGAAATATAGTTATTATGGTAGATACATCACCTGCAGTGATGATTATTCCAACAAATGTATTTGATATAATAGAAGAAGCAGATGATTTTAATTTTTCGCCAATGATAGGAACTTATATAAGACTTTCGAGATTTTTCTTTACACTGCTTACGGTTTTTCTTACACCTGTATGGCTTTTGCTTGAGAGCAATCCGCAGTGGGTGCCTGAATGGTTGAAATTCATAACGATAAGTGAGGATATAACGGTTCCGGTTATATTGCAGCTTTTTATTCTTGAACTTGCAGTTGACGGACTTAAGCTTGCGGCGGTCAATACACCCGGAATGCTGTCAACGCCATTAAGTATTCTTGCTGGTATTGTTGTGGGAGAATATGCTGTGGAGTCCGGGTGGTTTAATTCAGAATCACTTCTTTATATGGCAGTTGTAACGGTTGGAACTTACTCACAGGCAAGTTTTGAGATGGGATATGCATTAAAATTCATAAGAATAGTCAATCTGATTCTGGTGCAGTTCTTTGGAAGAATTGGACTTCTGGCAGGAGTCATATTTGCAATAGTGCTTGTATGCTTTAACAGGACAATATCAGGAAAAAGCTACATTTATCCGGTGATACCTTTTAACAGCCAGATGTTTAAAAGAAAAATTCTTCGGGTACGACTGCCGCACAAAATAAAAAATAACTAGCAATATATGGCGTATTAAGCATTAAAATATAGCTTAACACGCCATATATTGCTAATTAATTGCAAATGTGATACAATACAAAAAACATTTGAATATGATATATAAGATTTATGGATTTGGAGATGTTTAATTATGATTAGTGATTATGAGGAAGTTGTTATCAGGTTTAAGGCATATAGGATAAGTTATCCATTAACACAGAAAGAACTTTCGGATAAATCAGGCGTTTCATTAAGAAGTATTACTCGGTTTGAAAGTGGAGAAGATATAAGTCTTGTTAATTTTATGAAATTAATGAATGCGATGGAGCTTATGAATAATTTCGTGAATGTGATACCAGATATGAACAACCGGCCATCATCTTATTTGAAAAATGTTAAAACAAGGCAGAGAGCATGTGCAAAAAGAAAAGCAGATACTGGATTTAAATGGGGGGAAGATGAATGATAAATACAGCGGAGGTAATGCTTTGGGGCACAAGAATTGGAATAATTCATATGAATGAAGCAAATGGAGTTGTTGCATTTGAATATGATAAAGATTTTTTAAAGAGTAATATTGAGGTATCACCTATACATATGCCATTATCAGAAAGAGTGTATGAATTTCCGGAACTTGCAAGGACAGCATTTCATGGAGCACCTGGATTGGTAGCGGATTCGCTTCCAGATAAATTTGGTAATAAAATTATAGACAGATGGCTGGCTGAGCAGGGAAAATCAATTAGTGAATTTAATGTTATAGACAGACTGTGCTATACAGGAAAAAGAGGTATGGGTGCATTAGAATATATACCAGCAACAAGTCCGTTTGACAGTACAATAGAGGATGTTAATATATCGAAAATGGTAGAGTTTGCATCTGATGTATTATCTGATAGAAAAGATAAGCTGATTAATCTGAAAGATAATGCTGGATATAGCCAGCTTGTGCTATTGGGAACATCTGCAGGTGGTGCAAGAGCAAAGGCGCTGATTGCATGGAATGAAGATACGGGAGAAATAAAAAGTGGACAGATTAATGCTGGTAATGGATTTGAATACTGGCTTATGAAGTTTGATGGAGTATCTAAAAATGGGGATCATAATCTGGAAGATTCAGTAGAATATACAAGAATAGAATACGGATATTATCTTATGGCAAAAGCAGCGGGGGTAATTATGAATGAATGCCGTCTGCTTGAAGATGCCGGATATGCACATTTTATAACTAAACGTTTCGATAGGAACAATAATAAAAAAATTCATATGCAGACATTAGGAGCAATTTCACATATAGATTACAATATTCCGGGATTATGCAGTTATGAACAGGCAGCATATTATATGAATAGACTACGTATACCATATTCAGATGTGGAACAATTTTATAGAAGAATGGTTTTTAATGTTATTCTGATTAATCAGGATGATCATGTAAAAAATGTTTCTTTTCTGATGGATAAGAATGGTGTCTGGAGATTGTCACCAGCATATGATGTCACATTTGCATATGACAGCAGCAATATGTGGTTGAAAGCACATCAGATGCTTATAAATGGAAAAAGTTCAGATATAAGTTATGATGATTTGATAAAATGTGGAATAAACATGGGAGTAAGCAAGAGGAAATGTGATGCAATAATATCGTATATAGAAGATGTTGCAAAAAGATTTTCAGATTATATGGAAATGGCAGGTGTCAGGGAGAAAACCTGTCAGATTATGAATGCCATTATAATTAGCAATAATATTAGAAAAACAGGAGATTAATCATGGAAAAAACAAACGAGAAAAAAGATTTTTTACAGAAAACATGGGTGGTGTGCGCCCTTGCACTTGTGTGTACATTCCTTTGGGGAAGCGCATCGCCTTGTATCAAATTAGGATATGCGCTGTTTAAGATACCGTCAAGTGAAACATGGACACAGGTATTATTTGCAGGAACAAGATTTGTTTTTGCAGGAGTGCTTACAATCTTAATTGGAAGTATTCTTAACAGAAAAATGCTGCTTCCAACGAAATCAAGTGTACCAAGCATTGTAAAGCTTGCAATGTTCCAGACAATTCTGCAGTACATATTCTTCTATATCGGACTTGCACACAACAGCGGAGTAAAGGCGTCAATAATTAACGGTTCTAACACATTTTTCGTAATACTTGTATCGACAATTATATTCAGACAGGAAAAGCTGAATCTGAAGAAGATTATAGGCTGTGTGATTGGTTTTGCAGGTGTTATCGTAGTCAGCATGAATGGACAGAAAATCGACATGAACTTAAGCATTATGGGTGACGGAAGTCTGTTCTTATGTGCGTTGTCATATGCATTTTCATCATGTCTTATGAAGAACTATTCAAAGAAAGACAATCCGGTAATGTTGAGCGGTTATCAATTCATATTCGGTGGAATAGTAATGATTATATTAGGACTTGTGATGGGCGGTAGAATTACACACGTGTCAGTATCAGCAATACTAATGTTATTCTATCTCGCATGCATATCAGCCGTAGCCTACTCAATATGGGGAATACTGTTAAAGCATAACCCGGTATCCAAAGTGGCAATCTTCGGATTCACCAACCCTGTATTCGGTGTACTTCTTTCAGCCTGGTGGCTTGGAGAAGGAAGCAGAGAGCTTGGAATAAATGCATTAATAGCGTTAGTATTAGTGTGCATAGGAATCTGCATAGTTAACGTGAAGGGAAAGAAAGCAGAGTAAATACAAGAAAATCAAGCGAGCAAAGCAAGCAAAGAAAATAAATAAGACCAGTCCAGGCATTGAGGAGCCGCCGGTACTTAGCAAATCAGGACAGCCCCGAAGGGGCAAATCCTGATGAGCTTAGTACCGCTGCGAGCGACGCATAGCGAAAGCGTGCCTGAACTGGTCTTATTTATTTTCGTAGCGGTCCGCCATTACCTTAAAGCTTCTTTCACAGCTTCCGAAGCCTCATGCATGGAAGCTGCTTTCTCCTCATTAAGCTTGTCAATAGGAGCTTTAGATATAAGCTTGCCAAGATGTCCAATCTGAGCCTTAACATTCTTTTTCTTATCCTTCTCCCAGACCTTTTTATTGGCGGCAAGTGCGTTGTTAGCCTCGTTAAGAGTCCGTACAGCATCTTCCCTTATATCAATAAATCTCTGGTATGCTTCATCCTGCTTGCTGTAGACTTCGGCTTCCCAGCGGGCTTTTGCAATCTCTTCTTCGGTCATGTTAGAGCTTGAAGTAATAGTAATGCTCTGTTCCCTTCCGGTACCTAAGTCCTTTGCAGATACATTGACAATACCATTAACATCAATGTCAAATGTTACTTCAATCTGTGGGACTCCTGCCATCGCACGCTTAATACCGTTGAGACGGAAGTTGCCAAGCAGTTTATTGTCTCTTGTAAACTTTCGTTCACCCTGAAAAACCTTGATATCAACGGATGTCTGGAAATTGCCGGCAGTAGTAAATATCTGGCTGTGTCTTGTAGGAATGGTTGTGTTTCTTTCAATAAGCCTGCTTGCAATTCCACCCATAGTCTCAATAGAAAGAGACATTGGAGTTACATCCATAAGTATGATTTCAGAAGCAGCAGAACCGGCCTGAAGCTGGTTTCCAAGCTTGCCACCCTGAACGGCAGCACCAAGGGCTACACATTCATCAGGATTAAGATTTCTTGATGGCTCTTTTCCCATAAGCTGTCTTACTTTATCAGCAACAGCAGGGATTCTTGTAGAACCACCAACCAATAAAACCATATTAATGTCTGTCTTGGAAAGACCTGCATCATGCAGTGCATTCTCAACAGGGGTGATTGTTCTGTCTACAAGGTCAGCAGTAAGCTCATTAAATGTCTGTCTTGATAAAGTGATATCAATGTGGTGCGGTCCGTCCTTAGACATAGCGATAAAAGGAAGATTAATATTAGTTGTCACAGAAGAAGACAGCTCCTTCTTTGCTTTCTCAGCTTCTTCTCTTAAACGCTGCATTGCAGAGACGTCCTTTGAAAGATTGATACCGTCACTTATCTTAAACTGCTCGACAAGATAATTAACTATTCTTTCATCGAAATCATCACCACCTAAGTGATTGTCACCTGAAGTTGCAAGAACTTCAATGACATTATCACCGATATCGATAACAGACACATCAAAAGTTCCACCACCTAAATCATACACAAGAACCTTCTGTGCCATACCATTGTCAAGTCCGTACGCGAGAGCGGCAGAAGTAGGCTCGTTGATAATTCTTAATATGTTAAGCCCGGCAATCTTACCGGCATCTTTAGTAGCCTGTCTTTGTGCGTCAGTAAAATAGGCAGGCACAGTTACAACAGCGTCTGTCACAGGCTGTCCTAAGAAATCCTCGGCATCCTCCTTTAACTTCATAAGTATAAATGCAGAGATTTCCTGTGGAGTATAATACTTTCCGTCAATTTTCCTGCGATAGTCCGTACCCATGTGTCTCTTGATAGAGAATATAGTTCTGTCAGAGTTGACGGCAGCCTGTCTCTTGGCGGCATCACCAACAATACGTTCCTTTGATTTCGTAAAGGCTACAACAGAAGGGGTTGTGCGGTAGCCTTCTTTGTTGGTGATGACAGTAGGCGTATCACCTTCAATAACAGCCACACAGCTGTTAGTTGTTCCTAAATCAATTCCTATAACAGTTCCCATAATAAACTCCATTCAATATATTGATATATTTATTTTACCATATAAAATACATTTGACTATTAAGAAAAAAATAAAAATAAGAAAAAATTAATAAATTGGGGTTTTGCTTGATGATATATATTTTAATATGTTAAAATAAATCCTATTGAAAAGATGAGGAGAATATATTATGGCAGGTTCAGTGTTTGGAAATATATTTAAGATATCAACATGGGGAGAGTCGCATGGAGAGGGACTTGGAGTTGTAATTGACGGGTGTCCTGCAGGTCTGCCTCTTTGTGAGGAAGATATTCAGGAGCAGCTAGACAGAAGAAAACCAGGTCAGTCAAAGTTTACTACACCAAGAAAGGAAGATGATGAGGTACATATTCTTTCAGGTGTATTTGAAGGCAAGACTACCGGGACTCCAATATCACTTGCAGTATATAATAAGACACAGAGGTCTGCTGACTATTCAGAGATAGCTAATTATTACAGACCGGGACATGCTGATTATACATTTGACGAGAAATTCGGATTCAGGGATTACAGAGGCGGAGGAAGAAGTTCTGGAAGAGAAACTATCGGAAGAGTTGCAGCCGGTGCAATCGCTATGAAGATTCTTAAAGAGCTTGGAATTAATATTACAGCATATGCTAAAGAAATTGGTGGAATTGGCATTGATTATGATAAGTTTGATATAGCTGAAAGAGATAATAACGCATTTAACATGCCTGATAAGGAAGCTGCAGAGAAGGTTAGGGCTTTTGCAGAGAGCAAGATGTCAGTTGGAGATTCAATCGGTGGTGTCATTGAATGCAGGGTTACAGGAATGATGACTGGAATTGGCAATCCTACATTTGAAAAGCTAGATGCTATTCTTGCCAAGGCAATAATGTCAATCGGGGCTGTCAAAGGCTTTGAGATTGGAGACGGGTTTGAAGCGGCTAAAGTTACAGGAAAGTATAATAATGATGAATTCGTAATGAAGGATGGCAGGGTTGGCAAACTGACTAATCACAGCGGCGGAGTGCTTGGTGGAATAAGCGACGGTGATGAGCTTGTGTTCAGGGCAGCGGTAAAACCGACACCTTCAATTAGTGCATTGCAGGAAACTGTTAATAAGCAGGGCGAGGATATCGAGGTCTCAATCAAAGGAAGACATGACCCGATGATAGTTCCAAGAGCAGTTGTTGTGGTTGAAGCTATGACAGCACTTACACTTGTTGACCTGATATTTGACAATATGACGGCTAGAATGGACAGAGTTAAAGAGTTTTACAGAAAATAAAAGGAGCAGATATGTATAAAATTTTAAAGACGGATGGCAGGGCAAAAAGAGCAGAGTTCACAACAGTACATGGAACTGTGCAGACACCTGTATTTATGAATGTCGGAACAGTTGCGGCCATTAAAGGTGCAGTTGCGACAACTGATTTACAGCAGATAGGAACGCAGATAGAATTATCTAACACTTACCATCTTCATGTAAGACCGGGAGATAAGATTATTAAGCAGCTTGGAGGACTTCATAAGTTCATGAACTGGGATAAACCGATTCTTACAGATTCAGGTGGATTTCAGGTGTTTTCACTTGCAGGACTCCGTAAGATTAAAGAAGAAGGCGTTACTTTCCAGTCACATATTGACGGGCATAAGATATTCATGGGACCAGAGGAAAGCATGCAGATACAGTCTAATCTTGGCTCAACAATCGCAATGGCATTTGACGAATGTGCACCGGCAAAGGCTGACAGAAAATATATCCAGAATTCTGTTGACAGAACATACCGCTGGTTAGAGCGTTGCAAGAAGGAGATGGCAAGACTGAACTCACTTCCTGATACGGTTAATCCTGATCAGATGCTTTTTGGTATAGATCAGGGTGGCGTATTTAATGATATAAGAATTGACCACGCCAAGAGAATATCAGAGTTAGATCTTGATGGTTATGCAGTAGGCGGGCTTGCTGTTGGTGAAACACATGAGGAAATGTATGATGTACTTGATAATGTAGTGCCATATCTTCCAAAGGAAAAGCCGACATATCTTATGGGAGTGGGAACACCTGCCAATATATTAGAGGCAGTGGACAGAGGAATTGATTTCTTCGACTGTGTATATCCTTCAAGAAACGGTCGCCATGGACATGTGTATACTAAGTTTGGAAAGATTAATCTTTTTAATGCAAAGTATGAGACAGATACAGCACCAATTGAAGAAGGCTGTGGATGTCCATGCTGTCAGAATTATTCAAGAGCATATGTAAGGCATCTTCTTAAGGCTAAGGAAATGCTTGGAATGCGTCTTTGCGTTCTTCATAATCTTTACTATTACAACCATCTCATGACAGACATAAGAGCTGCGATTGAAGAAGGAAGATATGCAGGCTTCAAGGAAGAGGCATTATATCAGATGAAGACATATGATAAGCAGTAATGCTGTATGTTTATAAATATTTTGTTAAAAATACATTTTGAGGTAGACAAGCAGCTCTCAATTATGTATTATATGTTAAGTTTGAAAGAGACATTTTTAAGGAGGAGTATCAATGAATATTGCTATCATAGTTTTTTATGTCGTAATTATTGGTGAAATGATTTTTTCCATGGCAAAAAAGCCACAGAAGAAGGAACAGAAGCGTCAGCAGGAACTTATGGATTCTATGGAAATCGGTGATTATGTTCTTACAACAAGCGGTTTCTATGGTGTTCTTATCGATATATCAGAAGATGATGTAATCGTAGAATTCGGTAACAACAAGAATTGCCGTATCTCAATGCAGAAGAAGGCAATTGCTCAGGTTGAGAAGCCATCAGACAGCACATCAGCAGAATAATTAAAGGCAATTAATTAAAGCAGGGTTCCTGACCAGACACATTTGTCTGGCCAGGAATCCTTTTTTTATTGAAAATGTTGTGCAAATGTTATATCATATTAAATTGAATTATCATATGAAAAAGGGGTAAAGGTTTATGGAAAGCAGAATAACTTTAATTCCAGGTGATGGAATAGGACCAGAAATCGTCAGAGAGGCTGTGAAAGTGCTTGACAGTGTGGCTGACAAATACGGTCACAAGTTCGATTATACCAGGATTCTTATGGGTGGATGCTCAATTGATGAGTATGGCGTTCCACTTACAGATGAAGCAGTAGCAACAGCTAAAGCATCTGATGCTGTACTTCTTGGAGCAGTTGGAGGCAATGTGGGTAATTCCAAGTGGTATGATGTTGCACCTAATTTAAGACCAGAAGCGGGACTTTTAAAGATTCGTAAGGAATTAGGACTTTTTGCTAATTTACGTCCGGCATATCTTTATGATGAACTTAAGGCAGCGTGTCCATTGAAGGAAGAAATAATCGGTGATGGATTTGATATGGTCATTATGAGAGAGCTTACAGGCGGCCTTTACTTTGGTAATAGATATACTAAGGAAATTGACGGATTGGAGACAGCCGTTGATACACTTACATACAACGAAGAAGAAATCAGAAGAATTGCAATTAAGGGATTTGAGATTGCAATGAAGAGAAGAAAGAAAGTAACAAGCGTTGATAAGGCAAATGTTCTTGATTCTTCAAGACTCTGGAGAAAGATTGTACATGAGGTTGCAAAGGATTATCCGGAAGTTGAAGTTTCAGACATGCTTGTAGATAACTGTGCTATGCAGCTTGTTATGAATCCTGGACAGTTCGATGTTATTCTTACTGAGAACATGTTTGGAGACATATTATCAGATGAGGCAAGTATGATAACAGGTTCAATCGGAATGTTATCAAGTGCAAGCCTTAATAAGACTAAGTTAGGTCTTTATGAGCCAAGCCATGGTTCAGCACCTGATATTGCAGGAAAGAATGTTGCTAATCCAATTGCTACAATTCTCA
>OGHH01001283.1_pt1 | contig 19351 bp, 12 predicted proteins | sample 1571471 | NCBI WGS metagenome assembly OGHH01 (sample SAMEA2581936, study PRJEB24529) | metagenome | biome: Human gut stool | place: China | collected 2011
TGGTACTTCTCAAAACACCAGACGACATATTGGATATGGCAGCAAGCTACGTTATAATCATAATCGTTGGAATCATATTCTGTTCATTATATAATCTGTGCGCCAACATACTGCGTGCAGTCGGAGACAGCAAGACGCCTCTTATATTCCTCGGTATATCAGTTGTACTCAATATCGTTCTGGATCTTATGTTTATAAGGGCATTTGACATGGGAGTACGGGGTGCAGCCATCGCCACCGATATATCACAGGCGCTGGCGGGCATACTTGCCTTGATCTATATACTTGTGAAGGCAAAGCATCTGATTCCGGAGAAGGATGAATACTCCGTAGAGAAGAGTGACCGGTCAGACCTCATACAGTCCGCACTTGCCATGGGATTTATGAGCTGTATAGTGAACATCGGAACGGTCATACTCCAGAGAGCCATCAATGGACTCGGAACTGATATAGTAACCGCCCACACAGCGGCAAGAAAGATATTTGATATCCTCATGTTCATGTTATATATAGTAGGAAATGCCGTGACGACATATGTAAGCCAGAATATGGGCGCAGGCAGGTACGACCGGGTACATCAGGGTGTGAGGGCTGCGATCATCATAAACACGATCATAACCACTGTCATGATAATATTCGGCTGGCTGCTCAGCCCGGCACTTATAAAGCTGGTTGCAGGTACATCTGCCAGTGCCATCATAGATCCGGCCGTGAGATATGTAAGGATCGGCGTGACGTGCTTCTATGTACTTGGTCCTCTGTTCGTCCTGAGATGTGCAATGCAGGGAATGGGCAGGAAGATCGTTCCGGTCATGTCATCCACTATAGAGCTGATCGGCAAGGTACTTGCGGTTATGATCCTCACTCCAAGACTTGGATATCTCGGAGTTACCATCACAGAGCCTATCATCTGGTTCTGCTGTACACTGATGCTCTCCATAATGTATCTCACAACCCCTGTGGAGAAGCTTGTTGAGAAGAGACGTGCTGCAAACTGATATTGCATACAAATATAAACCAACAAATAAAGCCCCACTGCCGATGGTCTTCATCACCGCCGACAGTGGGGCTCTTTGTATGGCTAAAATGAGTATTACTTCTTATCCTTTTTGATAACGATATAGCCTGCACCAGCCATGATAAGTGATGCTATCATTATCGCAAACATTACGTCTACAGGTGACTTATCTCCTGTATTTACCACGTTCTGTCCATTTCCACCTGTGCTTCCATCCGTTGTTGCTGCTGTGGTAGCCTCAGTTGTCTTGTCGTCATTGCCAGGCTTCTCAGTTGTTGGAGCCTCGGTAGTCTGATCCTCTGTGGTTGGATCCTCTGTTGTTGGATCTTCTGTTGTTGGATCGTCCTTACCCGGATCTGCCTCATCCTTATTTACCAGTGACTTGTCTGTTATGATAAGTCCATTCTTGTCCACTGGATTCTTCTTGAGCATATCATCTGTGAGCTTCACTGCCTGGATTCCATCAAAATAGATAGTTGAGTCAACTGTCCACTTGCCAGTGTGATCCTCCGGCACGATCGAGTTGCACCATACAGCAAATTTGACTATATCCGATGCATCGAGTGTACCACCCTTCTTACCCTTGAATGAGCTGAATGGAATAGTAACATACTGTGCCTTTGTTCCCTTTACAAAATCTGTGAGGTATACCTCAAATTCCTCGCCGCTTCCATCTGTGATCTGGATCACAAGTTTCTGTCCCATACCGTCCGGCTGTACCCACATCTCAAGCGCATTATACTTTGAGAAATCATTGTTTGTAAGCTCTGACTTAATCCTTCCTGTCCACACCTCTGATCCATTTGTCTCAAGCTTATACTTGAACGCACCGCCGTATGTGCCACCGTTCTTATGTGTCTTGTTAAGAACAAAGCTTGAGCTGCATCCTGCGGCTGAGTTAGATGTGTATGTGGAATCCAGAAGTCCGTCGCTTCCTGAATAGTACTCGAAGTCCTCGATGACATTTGCAGGAGCCTTATCCTTGGCCTTTCCAAGGCTTATGTGTGACAGCTGTGCGAGCTGCTCGCCATCTGCCAAGAGTGTGATGGTTGCTGTATCTGTCTTTCCAAGCTTGCTGAGATTCTTCTCTGTAAGATCAGCCGTGTAAAGTGTTGGCTCTGATCCTGCAGCGGCAATCTCGGCTCCAGCCTCAGCGTTGAGTGTAAGCTTAACACCTGTATCAGGATTGTTGATAATGAACTGAACCTTTGATGCATTCTTAACACCAGCCTTGAGTGTTGTCGCCTTGAGGATGGTATCTCTGTCAAATGGATATACCATGTAACCCATCTGGCCCGTGTATGTATTTGCAGATACTCCTGCAAGGGTTCCCATGTTGTTGTAGAATCCTGTGTCTCCACCAAATATTGATGAGTCGTCGTTATAATACTTTATGAAGTCATTGATAAGCTCCTGTCCATGTGTAGCATCATACTTGTATGGTACATAGAAGTTGCTGTCTCCGAAGTTGGCCCATACGAGGTAGTATGGCATGTTGTTCTTCTTCGCAATGTCGTTGACTTCCTGATACCAGTTCTTTCCTGAAGCCTCTGTTCCAACCGGATTACCCTTTACGAGAAGTCCCTCGTTGTCTGAACCGTCCTTCTTCATGACTCTGACACCGCACTCAGCGATGGCTGGTATCTTGCCTCTCTTTGCAGCTATTGATGACACGATATTACATGTTGTATCAAGACTGTCAAAGAAAGAGTTGTCTGCTGCTGCAGGGTACGAATTGTAATCGTTGTAATAGTCAAATGCAAGGATATCTACATACTCATCGCCTGGATAGTATGACACGTAAGCTGCCTCTGATGTTACAGGTCCGTTTGGCGAGTATACCCAGAGAAGGTTGTGTACACCGCTCTGCTCCATGTAATCCTTGGTATATCTGTAGAGAGACTTGTATGTCTCAGCTGTGTTCATTGATCCCCACCAGAACCAGCTTCCTGTATTCTCGTGGAATGGTCTGATCATGATAGGTATTCCGGCAGCCTGAAGCTGTGATGCGTAGTCTGCGATCACATCGAGGTAAGCTGTAAATACCTCATTGTACTCTCCACCTGGGAGAATCTGCTTTACTATGTCATTTGACAGATCCTTGGACTCTGAGAAATCACATCCGTAGAAACTGTATGTTCCATCCGAGTTCTTCACTATCTTGGAGCTGGAGAAGTTTGGCATATGCATTGACAATGACACGATCGCACCATTTGCCGCTGCAGTCTTGCTGTATGCCACTGAGTTTGCCAGTGCCGAAGCCGCGTCTGAACCGCCTGCCTCCGAGCCTGTAACTGCCAGTGAGTCGATTCCGAACACACCGCTGACCTGTCCAGTCACATCATATACATCACCGAGTGACGCCTGTGGATTTACGCTTCTGCTCACATCATTCTGATGTCCGAACAGAACCTGATCACTATTCATGAGCGTATTCAGGTATGCCGCAAGTGCCTTTGCACTGTCTGCTGCATTCGCATCGCTCACTCTAACTGATGATGGCATCTGTGAAAGATCCGCTGGTGAACCAGCACCAGGAGTCTCTGTTATCTCGACAAAATCCTTTGTTGTATCTGCCTGTGACAGAACAAGATTATCAAGATATACATTTCCCTTAAAGCTTGTGCTGCTTCCTATGATTCCTATTGTCACATCTCTGAGTGGTTTATCTGTAGGAGTAAATCCCATAGTAACTGTAACCTTCTTTAATCCATCTCCGATATCCTCTGCATCATCGTCGATGGTTGTATCTTTATTTATTATTCCATCTGCAAAAAACTTGATCTTGCTTCCCTTGAGCTTTGCCGGGTAGATTATATCCACACTGAGCTGGTTGTACTGGCTCACATCCATAGCCTCTGTAGGAACACACTTAACCTTTGCCTCACTCCATGAGGAAGTTGAATCTGCTGAGTAGTCAACAGAAACCTTAAGTCTCTCATTTGCACTGTCATATGATATGTCAGGTGTGGCATTACCGGCCTTGTTGGCTGCATCGCCGTGCTTGTATGCATATCCGGCCTCTGTGCTCCACTTGTCATAATCCTCAGCCGATGAGAGATCTGAGATCACAGCAGGATCTCTCTGCTCAAGTCCGCCGCTGCTCTCCTTAACATCAAGTACCTTAACGTTGCTTATTGTGATCTTGCCAGCATATGCTGAGTTGGAATTGTACTGGAATACGATCTCCTGTACATTTCCCACCTCTGATACATCAAATGCAAATGATATATCGCACTTGCCATCGACAAAGTTCTCAGCCTTGATGAACGGATAGTCGCCTGACTTGGCGTAATCCCAGCTGTCGCCTGTCTTCATGGCACATGCAAGCTGGATCGCATTGTATGATCCGTCTGATGCCTCAGCACCGTCAAGGCCTGATATATCGCCATCAAGTGAAACCGTAGCTGTGAGTTTCGCCTTTTCACCTACAGTTGCACCCTCTATTCTCGCCATATCAGCATATGTATCGCTGTCATTGCTGGCGTACGCCTTATCCTTCCATGTCGTATCTGAAGCAGCGTCAAATGTGAGAACTGCATCTGAACTGCTCCATACTGTATTGTCTGTGATCGAAGGTGCTGCCACACCTGTCACATTTCCTGTTGCTGATGATCCGCCACCTGGCTCTTCTCCACCACCTGGCTCCTCTCCTGAATCATCACTCTGAATCTCTACATCAGATATTGATATTGTTCCAGTATATGCAGAGTTTGAATTGTACTGGAATATTATCTCGTTCGCAGCTCCTGTATCCTCCACATCAAATGCAAATGATACCTGTGTCTTGCCATCTGTAAAATTTTCCGCTTTAAGGAATGGATAATCATCAGACTTGGTGTATGTCCATCCATCGCCAGTCTTGATTGCACAGGAAAGCTGGATCGCATTATACGTTCCGTCAGCAGCCTCCGCACCATCCAATCCTGAAAAATCTCCATTAAGTGTTACATTTGCCGTGAGCACAGCCTTTTTACCCACAGACACATCATCGATCCTGCCTAACTCTGGGTATGTACCTTCATCATTGCTGGCATAAATTTTATCTGTCCACTTGGCATCTGCGCCAGTGTCAAATACCAGTTTGTCTGTAGTGATGCTCCACGCCATTTCCGCAGACGGCTCTGCTGCATCAGCTGAGACTATTGCCCCTGCACTTCCCCAGAATGAGCCAACCATTGCAACTGCACATGTCACAGCAACAAGTCTTGTTCTAAATCTCACCATATTTCCTTACCCTTTCTTTTTTGTGATATTCCTCCACTTTACTCACCACGAACAGCCTAATTCGTGATTAATATTTATACATATACTTATATTAACTCATTTTTTAATTGTTGAACATGTCATTAATTACCGAATATTTAAGTTGTTTTTTATTGCTTTTGCACGCCATATTAGTCAATAATTTAAGTTATTTGCAATTAATATTAGTTTCTTGTTACCGCACGGATTGTTACAGCTCGCAGAGCGGGCAATCAGTGGTTTAACACACGTTGTAATTAATACATAAAAAAGCCAGCTGGCATAATACCAACTGGCTTTATATTAGTTTATTCATTTTTCAAATATTGAAGTATCTAATCAAAATATCTGAATGCTTCCACACATGCCATTGATTCTTCCACTATATTATAAATATCTATGAAAAAATTCGTTGTGCCTAGAGATTAAACTTACCGGAATATAAACTATCAGGGTACGAATTGCATCTACTCATAACATGCACTGCATGAACTTGTATATGTACCAACCTCTTATAAGCACTGGTCTTGCGGTATGTGATATGACCTGATGCCCTTGAAACACCACTCATATCTTGTGTTTTGAACAATCACGATGGATCAAATCTGGTATCAAATACCTGCGTCCTGGCACTTCAATCATGCTATATACAGCATCTACATGTGGACTGATTCAAGATTTATCTTAAAGGCATCTCGTGTGGAAACAACTTCCCAGTTCTGAGTTACCATCATGATAAAAATGTTCTTCAATTGTCTCCAACGGAACCTCCTCCTTTCGTGAACTTGTACCACGGATCTCTGTTTCCTGCGCACCATGTGTAAAGTCTTTTTCACGATTCTATAAATCTCTGAGATAACTTCGTACATGTTACGTGTCACGGGTGACAATCTATGGTGTGCCATCTGTATCTTTTTCAAATGGCCGTTCTTTAATGTACCTTTATTATACATGATGCAAGGCAAATCGTCAACATATTTTTTGACAATTTATCAATTTTATTGTCATTGTTGTTGCGTTTTATCATCAAATTGTCTTTTATGTATATAATTGCGTGAATATTATACACATTTCATCTGTCCATCTTCTATCCTTACGATACGATCGGCCTGATCTGCTATATTTCCATCGTGAGTAACCATAATTATAGTCTGTCCATCTTCACTCTGCAGTTCTCTAAGCAGTCTCAGGACTTCTTTTCCTGATTGAGAGTCCAGATTTCCGGTAGGTTCATCGCAGAGCAACACTTTTGGTTTGTGTATGAGCGCTCTGGCTATCGCAACCCTCTGCTGCTGTCCACCGGACAACTGTGACGGATAATGTGTCAGTCTCTCTGAAATTCCAAGTTTTTCAGTAAGCTTATCAAAGTACTCCTCATCTACCTTAACCTTATCTATCATCATTGGCAGGAATATATTTTCCTTTGCTGTCAGCTCTGGCACCAGATTGAAGAACTGGAATACGAAACCTATATTTTTTCTGCGGAATTTTGCAAGCTGTGCATCTGAATATCTGAGTATATCTTCATCATCATAGAATATCTCTCCTTCTGCCTTTGTATCCAGTCCGCCCATCAGATGCAGCAATGTTGACTTTCCACTGCCTGATGTTCCTATAATCGCCGTAAATTTTCCATACTCAAATTCCACGTTACAGTTGCGAAGTGCATGAACAGCATTTGTTCCTTCACCATACGTCTTATTTAAATCCTTTATCTGAATCATATGCATCGTCCCCCTTACTCTTTTTCAGCCAGATCATCAATTATCTCTTCCGATTTCTTCTTATGAATGACCAGCACCGTAATAATCGTCGAAATCACAACAAGGAATGTTCCTATCAGTACCAACGCTCTTCCCATAGGGACAACAAATATCTCGCTGTCGAACAGAAATACATGCTGGAGTCTCGTTACCTCTTTTATAACATCTGCATCGACGTTCCATAAATCTGTCTCCGGCCAGTTGAACATGTTTAGCGCCTGTTCGTACTTGTAGCGCAAAAGCCATCTCATGCCATACACCATACCGGCTCCGACAGCACATGATACCAGGGCATTTCTTATGTTATGCCATATAAACGTCATGTTCCATGAGTGCTTCTCCATTCCAAGAGCCCGCATGATCGCCACGTTCCGCCTGCCATTCTGGTAACGCATGGTGACAAGTTCCCAATATCCCCATGCCGCCATGATAAGAAGAATAAAGAACAGACATATTGTGCTCGCATACTGTGATATATATGCCTCACGATACTCCTTATCACACTCATCTATCGTTCGTATCCTGAGTTCCATTGAAGAGTCCAATATGTCAGCAAACCTGGATACAACTCTATCAATATCTCCCCTGTTGCTTAGAGATATATATGTAACGTCATAACATGTCTTAAACATCCCAATACTGACTGCTGTGTCCTGTGAGGCCACTATTGCATATCCATACTGTGAAGCTCTGCCAAGACCTGCATACAATATCGGATCGCTCTCCTTTGTGGTCTCCGGAATCACAATTATCGCATCCACGATTTCAACAGTCTCCTTGTATTCGCCTTTTCCGTTCACTGTCATTGTATGCATTACATCGCCTATCTTATATGGCGACTCCGCGGTCATTCCGTCATATTCATATTCAACACACGCCACACCATTTTCATGGGTACCTATTGACCCCTCTTTTACATATTTATCCAGCTTTCTCATTCCGTTATCATCCAGCCATATCGCTGGAACGTTGAAATAAAATCTATCGTCTGCATGATAGAATTCTTCTGTATCTTCCGGAAACTGGACCTCCGCCTGCCACAATCCATCCGGAATATCCTCGTCATTTCTATCATAAAATATATCAAAGCCATCGTTTGTGGAGAAACTCTCTATTGACTTTACTTCGTTCATATCCGCAATGCTCTTGCGCCCATCCTCAGTAAGTCCTGTATCTGTAAGCAATACTCCACCAGTAATCCCCGACCCCTGATCATAAAGGCATATATCTACATCACTGGTTTCCATATCCAATTGTCCATATGTATAATATGTGTCTCTGTCCAGATCATCATTGTGAAAATATCCTTTTCCCTTGCCGTCCATAGAGCAGAATGCGTAGCACATCACCGCCGCAAACAGGATCAGGGCAACAGACAACATCTGCATTATATTTGCAAATGGAATACCGGAAACCACCGATTTGATTCTCCCGAATGATCTCACACGATCTCTTCTTATAAGTCTTCTTGATTTTATATGAAGGTATATATAAAAAAGTAAATATCCAAGAGTAAATGTACCTGTTGCACACACAACAGAGATTACAAATGGATTTTCTGTAATCTGCTGTACACACCACTCCACTGTATAACCGCGCAATTTAGGCAGCCTCAGAAAACGACTTTGAATCTCGAGTATGACCTCATATACAGTGATTCCAACGACTCCGCCGCATATCACTCCTGAAACCAGCAGGATTCCCCATTCCAATATATGTATCCAAGCCACTTTCATCCGGCTGGCTCCTATATCTCTCACGATATCCAGGGATTTCTGCCTCTCGCTCATAACAGTTATCATCACGCCAAACAGGGATATAGCCGACAAGATCACAGCAATAACACTGAAATATAGTATTCCCTGGACAGAGTCCGACAGATAACTTTCGCTGTTAAGCTTCTCGTTTCCAAGGGTAATGTTGCAGATATCTTCTGCAGCCGATCTGCTGCGGCCGGATCTTGGCCATATTCCAGTTTTGTCATAATAATCCTGCGCAAACTCTTCCATAGCGCTCTCCGACTGCTCTGTTATCTCGTCATCACCATACAGTGAGACAGCAGTATATACGAATGTATTCTCATCCAAATCACAGTCATCCCGCCACAGATATATAGTTGGCATCTGTACTTCCGAAAGGTCAGATCCCCAGTCTACTCTGTTCTCCTTAAGATCTCTTCTGCTGTCTGTACACAATACACCTGTGATAGTAAACGTAATCTGTCCCACATGTCTACCTGTTCTCAACAGATATGTATCATCCAAATCGTAACTGTCAAATGTTACTTCCTTTCCAACATACGAGTCAGGATCAACAGTAAAAAACATATCCTCCAACACATAATCGTACACTGCTGCCTCCCCGGTTTTTTCAGGGAATCTTCCCGACGAAAGCTTTACATACTCAAGCTCCTCTGCCGTATCGTCAATATATGTACCATATGTATACTGTGTTTTGTCATTTCCCAACTTTCCACATATAGCCGTACGCCCGATCATGCTGACCCTTTTGTCTTGTGACATCTCCTCATATGCATCACTGCCAAGATTGCTATACAGGTAAAATGTCTTACTACTTCCCCGCAGCTTGTCATCATACTGCCGTCTACATTCTGTTCTCTCCATCAAAAGTGCAATCAACAGGAAAGCCGTTAATATCACTATCGAGGTAAGCATGCTCGCAAACTGCTTTTTATGATATCTCCAGTATTTTGTTATCAGAAATAAGTTTGTTTTCATATGTCCCCCCCGCTATACACAATTAGCCCCGTCAAATTATGACGGAGCTATATTTCTATATTTTTAGCACATTCTTTATAATATCAGCATCTTACTCTGAACGATCCTGCAGTCCTATTATTTGCACCAGTCGGTTCAGTATAAAAATAATATGTTTTTCCTTTGCTTACTCCAAAAGTTGTTGAAAGTGAAGTACCTGTGCTCCCTTCAGCAGGCGGATATATAATCTTTGCTATATTTCCCATTCCTATGCTTATACACAGTAGAGACAATATTGTTACAATTCTTTCGATCAATGTTATGCAGGCATATATATAATGTTCTCTTAATTGTGCAGTAATTATTTTTTCTTTTTCCAATGTATCAACTATACTCTCTGCAAGTTTTGCAACCATATTGCGCCCCCATATTTGTAATATAGTAACGAAATTACCCAATAGCAATATGTCTTGCAGAAAATGACATTATCTTGCAGAAAACAACAAAATTGCCCGGGAAATTGTTTGATTAAGAATTTCTCAGGCAATTTATCATAATACAATTGAAAAATAAAACTTATTATCTTCACATCCAATCGTATATGTTCCATTATATTTATCTATTATACTTACAACATTTTTTATACCTACTCCATGTTCATCGAATATATCTCTTTTATTTGTGACAATCTCCTTTCCCCGGTATGATAAATATTTTTTATTGTATGAGTTCTCAACAGACAAAACTGTCTCATTATCCTCTACGGTGAATCTAAACATAATAATTTTTTTACTATCACATTTTTCACAGGCTTCAATTGCATTATTAAGTAAATTTGCCAACAATACTACCAAGTCTTCATTTTCTATATTGAGATTTTTTAAATCATTCACTTTAACTACAAATAAGATCCCTTTTTCAGTCGCTTCATTATATTTTTCATTAAGTATTGAATTTACAATAACATGATTCGTGTCTATACATATTTCGTCAGACCTAATTTTGTCTTTCATCTTATTTATATAATTTTCCAAATCAATATACTGATGGTTATCTACCAATGCCGAAATACATAAAATATGGTTTTTGAACTCATGTGAAATACGCTTCTGTCTCTGATAATTTTTTGATATCGAATCATACAGGTTCAATTGATTTTTTACTTGTATTTCAAGAACTTCTTTTTCGTGTTGCTCTATAGCGTTATCAATCACACTATTCAAAATTACATATACGATTAAATTCATTCCTATCATGCCAAATGCTATCATATAAGCAACCCCTATCTGTTTTGGACTATCTATATCAGAAAAAGCCGCTATCATTCCAGCTATAACCATAATAGTGAATATAGGAAATACAATAAACTTTAACCACTCTGAATCCCTAAGCATCTCTGTTTTTTTCCGATAAAAGAAACGCTTTATAAATAAGATAATCAGAAATAATACCATCTTGTCTATTACTATCAACAGCACCCCCTGCATCTCATATTTACTTTTTACATCTCCCGCTTGCGACAATATATGGGAATTTCCTACATAAACTACATAATCTATCCCCCACGCCATAGCCAAAAATAACATGGCTAAAATTACTGAACGCCATATACTTATTTGGTAAGTCAAAAACATTATTGTTGAGATACTTATTATTGCAACTATCAGTTTTATTATTTGGACAGATGATAGCAATAATCCACTGGCAAAAAAACATATTACCATAACAACAAATAGCGTAATTTTTTGCCATTCTTTTAATTTATCTCTTCTATATACAAAGCTCTGAAAAAATAAATTGCAACAAAACGTCTCAAATATAACAATAAATAAACTTCCAATATATTCAAACATCTACATTCTCCCCTTAAATGCAATATACTTTTCTTCCACCTCCCTATACCTTGCCCTTGGTATGGGTATCGACTCTCCTGTAAATAGTAAAACACTATACCTGGAAACCTTTTTGACAAACATTAAATTAACCAAAAAACTCTGATGAACCCTGATAAATCTATTTTCTTTAAATTCTTCTTCTAATTCATCAAGTCGTCCATACATGTTTTTTACGCCGCTTTCTCCACTTATGTGAAACTCCAATCTATGAAGACTACTCTCGACATATATTATCTTTTCAACCATTATTTCTAGCGGACCCTCTGTGAATATAAATCGTCTTATCTCCCTTGAAGTATTGATCTTTTTGTCAATTGCATCCATACATTCTTCAATAGCAAATTGAAAATTCTCATTGTTTTTTAATAAATATCTAACCGCTCCAACCTTATATCCATCAATTGAATAGTCTATATATGCTGTGATAAATACTATAAATATTTTTTCACTATATAATCTTATCCTTTGCGCAACATCAACTCCATTCATGCCCTTCATATTGATATCTAAAAATACAATTAAATAATTTACGATCTTCTCACCTAACTCACACAATTCCTCTCCCGTCGTATATATATCTATCTCGTATTCTATATTTTTTCTTTTCAAATAGTCCTCAAGTCTCCTGTATATTTCATTCCTAAAATATCTTTCATCATCGCAAATTGCTATCTTATACATTTGTGCCCCCTGGTATAGTTTATCTATTATGTTAATTTTATAACATTTGTCATATTTTGGGAATAAAAAAATAATAGGCAGACTGAAATCTCAGCCTACCTATTATTTCCCATATATTTATCTTTTACTGGTGATAATAGCTCAGGAAATCAGCCAGCTTTGCTGTTGCTGCCTTGAGTATCTCCATATTCGGAAGATATACTATTCTGAAGTGATCCGGATCCTTCCAGTTAAATCCCGTTCCACATGTGACGAGGATGTGCTTATCCCTCAAAAGATCAAGAGCGAACTGTTCATCATTTGTGATGTTGAACTTCTCCTTGTCAAGTTTCGGGAATATGTAGAACGCTGCCTCCGGCTTAACCACACTTATTCCCGGTATATCGCAGAGTGCTTTGTATATATACTCCCTCTGATCATAGATCCTTCCTCCCGGCAAGAGCAGCTCATCTGCACTCTGATATCCGCCAAGGCAGGTCTGAACTATACTCTGAGCAGGAACATTTGAGCAGAGTCTCATGGATGACAGAAGATTAAGCCCCTCTATATATCCCTTCACATTGCTCTTGTTTCCGCACAGACACATCCAGCCAACTCTGTAACCTGCAACTCGGTGGGACTTGCTCAGTCCGTTAAAGCTTATGGTGAAAAGGTCAGGTGCCAGTGAAGCCAGAGCCACATGCTCTTTATCATCCATGACAAGTCTGTCATATATCTCATCGGCAAAAAGGATAAGCTCATTCTCCCTTGCAACCTGAACTATCTGCTCAAGAACCTCCTTTGGATAGAGAGCTCCTGTCGGGTTGTTAGGGTTGATGACTACGATTCCTTTTGTTCTTGAGGTTATCTTCTTCTTGATATCTTCTATATCCGGATACCAGTTGGACTGCTCATCACAAAGATAATGAACCGCTGTTCCTCCTGCCAGGTTAACAGAAGCCGTCCACAACGGATAGTCAGGCATCGGGACAAGTATCTCATCTCCCGAATCAAGCAGTCCCTGCATGGACATGGTGATAAGCTCGCTGACTCCATTTCCTGTATATATGTCATCGATTCCCACATTTGGAATATTCTTCAGCTGGCAGTACTGCATGATCGCCTTTCTTGCAGAGAAAAGTCCCTTTGAATCTGAATATCCCTCAGTATCTCTGAGGTTATATGCCATATCCCTTACAACTTCATCAGGTGCCATAAGTCCGTGCGGTGCAGGATTTCCTATGTTCAGTTTGAGGACATTTACCCCTTCAGCCACCATTCTGTTTGCCTCGTCCATAACAGGACCTCTTATGTCGTAACACACATTGTCAAGCTTTGATGATTTTTCGAATTTTCTCATGATACACACTCCTTTATATCTCTTGATCCCTTGTTGTCTGTGTTTGCTGATTGTTGGTTTTAACTTGCGTTTTCTTCGAGATTACTCCGCATCTGCCGATGCCCGCGAGCAAGCTCGCGCATCGCAGCCGCTTGTCACCCTGAAAACGCAAAATAAAAGCCCTAAGCATACTTATAATATGCTTAGGGCGAACTTTCTTGTCCGTGTTACCACCTAAATTCAGGAACTTATTCCTGCTCTCAGCCGACAGCCATCACTATCGTTGTTCCTATAACGTGGAACCTTCCGTTGACCACTACCCGGAAAACTTTCGCGGTCACAGCTCGGGGACTGCTTCCTTAAGGTGTCCTATAGGCTCGCACCAAACGCCTACTCTCTGAAGTGACAGTGACTTAAGTACTCCTTCCTGTCTTTGCCTTTATCTGATTTTTAGGATAGCATTCTGATGTCGTGTTGTCAAACAGTTTTTTTATTTCATAAATGCACACTCATCCTCGTTACAGAGTATTCCCTCTGGATTGTACATATTCATATGGAATATATGGCCGCTGTCAGGATTGTTCTGTCCATACGCTTTTGTGATATGTGCAACTCCAACTTTGTTCAGCACCTCATCCACCGCTTTTGTATGTGATGCCAGATCATCATTTACACTGTACATGAGGTACGCCTCCGGGAAATCAGCATTTATATAATCAAGCTGATCCATAAACAGCTTGTATTGTTCCTCAGTCACAGCATATGCCTGGCTTATTTTCTTACTTTCACATTTTTCAGCTTTGTCGTGTGAACTTGTTTTTCCGTCACTATTCTGGTCATCATCCACATCATTTCTCAGATACCATGCGGATATATTGTCATTTCTTTCTGCCATCTTGTATGCACCACAGTTAAGGCATACCTTCTTAGGCAGTAGATCATATGTGAAGAAATCAAGCTTTGCCCTGTAATCGCTGTTTGATGCTATGATGCAATAATTTGCCGTGAGCTGTGCCCCCGCCGAATCACCGACCATATAGAAATTATCAATGTCTATTCCAAGTGTCTGCGCATTCTCATGGATATACCGAATGAGATACGCCACATCCTCTATGGCCGCAGGATATTTGTTCTGCGGTGACAATCTATAGTTAAAGTTCACCACCACGTACCCGTGCTCCGCAAGAAGGCAGCAATAGTGGCTGTACAGTTCCTTGTCACCATAGAACCAACCTCCGCCATGCACGCTCACTATCACCGGATATTTTCTGTTTTCATCTGTCATATACGATATTGGAACGCAGATATCCATGTAGCTGTTGGATGTATAGCTTGCAGAATCCACGTCTGCGACATCCCCGGAATCGGCAAAGAATATAATGTTCCTCTCTACACCTTTGTCCCATGTTTCAATCAGCTCATTGAAACGGACCTCATCAAGCTCCTTTTTGTAATCCAGATTCTTTATCTGTACAACATTTGCCGGATATTCAAGCCCTCTGTCTCTCGCCGCATCACTTGCTTTCCAGGCGTGGCGCATATTTACCCATGCCGGAAGATTCTTCTCCACCGCACCGCGGCTGAATATCTCTGCTACGTTCTTCATCATTCTTTCTCTGTCCATAATTTCCTCCATTATTTTAATCTCTGTGCTGTATCCTGAAATAGTCCAGGTACTTTTTAAACTTATCCTGCGCAGTAAGGCAGGTATCCCGCAGATATCCTCTTTCTCTATTCCATTCTGAAAGTCCTCTATAGTAATACCATTTGAGATCTTCATCTATGATAAATGGAACTATATCATATTTCAGACACTCCTTGAACAATATCAGCCTGCCAACCCTGCCATTGCCATCTTGAAACGGATGAATACTTTCAAATTCATGGTGAAAATCCAGAATATCATCTAGTGTCTTTTCATTGAGCTTGCGGTATCTTGCAAGGAGATTTTTCATTTTCTCTGGAACTTCTTCCGGCAAAGCCGTATCATGACCGCCCACCTCATTCGGAACTTTCTTGTAATCTCCCACCGCAAACCATTCTTTTCGTGAGTCCTGAGTTCCATTCTTGAGAATCAAATGCAATTCCTTTATCATTTTCTCACTTAATAAGTTCTTTGCATCATCGATCACCAGATCTATACACCTGAAATGATTGGTCGTCTCGACTATATCGTCAACATTTATCGCCTGATCACTCACGCCTATAGTATTTGTCTCATATATATACCGTGTCTGATCATGACTGAGCCTGCTGCCCTCTATATGATTGGAATTGTAAGTGAGATCCACCTGTATCTTATGATAAATGCCACCTTTAATTCCATTTTTTTTCTCTTCTCTCAGCACAGTCAGCAGATCCCGGTTCTCTTCTCCCGCAGATTGACGCATTGGTTTCTGCGCAGAATCCGGTATATTCCACGTCTTTCCCGTCAGAAAAGCCCCAGGAATCTTATCATGAGCGCAGTAATTTCTAACGGTTCGTTCTGACACATTCCATTTTTTTGCAGTCTCTGCAACTGAAATATAACCCATGAAAATCCCTCCTTTTACGCAATGGGCTTTTATCATCTGCACAGTGTTTTGTATATAGATAGTATATGCCGTTACCGGCAAGAAATCAACTTTTTCAAGATTTGAAGCCGTTCATTTCTTGCCGATAACGGCATATCTTACATTACTCATATATAGGTTCAAAGTCGTCTGCTCCGTGTCCACACAGAGGACATACATAATCTGCCGGGAGCTCACTTCCTTCATATACATAGTTACATATCTTGCAGCGCCATCCCACTATCTTCTTATCTGTCTTAGGAGGTTTGTCTGCCTTTGGCTTTACATGTGCCTGATAATCAGCATATGTGAGAGGCGCCTTGTCTGACAATGTCTTTGCGTCTACCACCTCCGCGATGAACAACGTGTGTGTTCCAAGGTCATGACGCTCAACCCCCCTGCCACTGATGACCGCGCAGGCATACCAGCCCATGTATGGGATTCCGTTGATATCCTCCGGCATCTTTATTCCTTCGAATTTGTCCACGTCTCTTCCCGACTGGAAACCGAAGTGCTTTATCGAGTCAAATGTACACTGCTCGTCAAGTACACTAAGGGCAAACACACCACTCTCCTTAAGCAGATCACATGTGTAATTCGTGTTGAGAACCGATATCGCAACCCGCGTTGGATTGTTCGCCACCTGTATACAGGTGTTGATGATGCAGCCATTTGCCTTGTCGCCCAGCTTTGTGGACAACATGAAAATCCCGTATGATAAACTGTAGATCGCCTTTTTATCCATGATAATAACCTCCTTGTCAATCATAATTAATCAGTTATATAGATTTATTCTCAATAAGATATTTCTATAATACCACATTATCATGCAAAAAGCTCCCCCTGTTTATCACAGGGAGAGCTTTTATTTAGTGAATAAATCTATCTCTCAACAGATATTATGTCATTTATGCCGTTGTCTGATTCCTGATAAAATACTTTTATTTTATCCCCGCTCTGTATAAATATCAGTTCCTCGTTCTCTGAGAAATCCTGCTTGTATACATTGCCATTTTCATCCGTGATATACACATATGTCGTCTCATCCATGTTGATATATTTGATATCAGCTACCGTGATCTGTCTGTTTGGTATATCGTCCGTCATGCTCTGCGTACTCTTAAGTCCGTTCTCTGCCAGCAGCTTGTTGTATGCCGCAAGTGCGTCCTTCTGGGTAGTGCCTGTAGCTACAATATTGTACTTCTCCACATCGACAAGCGCATACATCTTTACCAGGCCACCGTTGTCCTTTAAGACCATGATGTAGGTTGGTATTCCGCTGATATTGATGAGTGATGGGAAGGATGCCTTATAACCAAGATGCTGTACCTGTCCCTCTGCCGATGACATGGCTGAGTATTCCTCTGCACCTGCCACCTTATAATATTTGCTCTCTCCTGTCCGGAGATTCATCAGAGCAAATCCTATGTTGGACTCGTCACCATTTACCGATGTGACACCTGTATATACCCACACATCGCCGTCCATAACCTTGTAACCATAATCATCCGTAGTCCTCTTGCAGCCCTTATTGCCAAATACGCTGTTCCAGTAGCCGCCTGAGAGCTCGCCGTACCAGTCGTATTTCTGGCACACCAGGTCGCCATCATATACACGGTCCACCCAGTGTGGAACATCACTGACTTCATGATACTCTGTATCGCCCGTACACGGATCGCATATAACCACGCCCTTTACATCCTTTGCACCGAAGAGTCCTGCATGCGACTCAAGAACCGGACAGATGTAATATGGATTGCCATCGTCACTGAGCTCCAGATAGAAACCTTCAAATATATATGTCGGATAAGCCATCTGGACATGTCTGTACAGGTTCTTGTTGAAATACGCTGAAGGTGAATACACTATAGGCTTTTCAGTCTGTATATAGTGTGCCTCATTCTTTACCGGATCGACAAGAACATAACCCGGGATTCCGTTCTTCCTGTTGTTCATATATTTGATGAAGCCCGCATAATTGAGTGCTGCGACTTTCATCGGCGCGCCATTATAATCTATAGTGCTGTAATTGCCGCTGACCTCGTACTGGCTGACCACATCCGAGAGTGAACCGACGGCTCTCTCACCTATGATCCTCGCTGTGCTTGTATCCATCAGCGCAATGTCATTTATCTGCCTGCTCTCCGGGATATCTGTCTGGAAATCTCCATCCTCTATATTGATGAGACTTGCATACTTTGATGCACAAAACAGTTTGGATGACGCCGCCACCATAATGAGTCCGACCGCTATCATTATTACTACTATCCATGCTGCCGGTTTCGTTGCTTTCGTTGCGACACTTCTGGTATCATTACTCTCCACCGTGAAATCAAGCGTACAAAAGCCAACAAGCGCAACTGAAATGACCATCCATACCCAGAAACTTGTACTCTGTATATTGATCGCCGGTGTTGCCGCATAATAGTATATAAGCTCTCCCACAACAAGCACTGCAAATGCTATCGCATTCCATTTGCCGAGCCTTCCTGGGGGCTTTGCAAATATCTCCTTTGCCGCTCCTGTGCTTTTCTTTTTCTTTGTCTGTTTACCCATGTTGCCCTTCTTTCCGGCTTACCACGGTCTGATTTTTCACTGCATATACTTACCGGATCGTGTCTGCCATTAATCTATCTACTCCATATGTCTGCCCCATATATTATCATCTATTCCGATAAAAATATATATCTATCCGGTATATGTTATGCCTCGTATCGTTCTGCCAGTGAACGATTGTATATATGTGCTCTCCTGTGCTTTTTGTTATCCTTTTGCCTTCTCTATCCACTTCACAGCCTTCGCCAGCCTCTTCCCGGAATCGGCAAAATGCCCACCTGGATTTATCTCATATATCACATCGTTGTCCTTCTTCAGCAGGTCGCAAATCTCCTTTGTCCGATCCGCAACAGTTGACATCAGCCTGTCGGATGTCCGCGATTCCTTGCCGCCGAGGCTGATGTATATTTGTTTATTCGCTAGTGTTGGCTGGCTGTTTACATATTCCACAAATCCCGGATACCACATTGAACCTGAACATGTGGCACACCCGGCAAATATATCCGTCTGATACATTGCCCAAAGTGCAAAAAGCCCGGCAAGCGAGTATCCCATGATATAAAGAGGTCTGTTCGCCCGGCTTTGAATATCCAACTGTGGGACGAC
>OGHH01001286.1_pt1 | contig 19299 bp, 30 predicted proteins | sample 1571471 | NCBI WGS metagenome assembly OGHH01 (sample SAMEA2581936, study PRJEB24529) | metagenome | biome: Human gut stool | place: China | collected 2011
CTGTAGATAAATATTATCGGTTAGATCGTGGATGGAATTGGTGGCCGGATGAACAGCCTAATGAGAAGACTAAGAAAAAGATCTGGAATATTACACATGACCCTCAAATCGATGATATTGATGTTATGCTCACGCATACCTGTCCATTCCGGTTCATTCCAACTGAATTGTTTGTCGGTGGTATTGATCAAAGCACAGTAGACCAGTCAACTGAAATATTCTTTGATAATATATACGAATGCTATCCTAACGATTGTAAACCATTCTGGTACTTCGGCCATTTCCATGGTAACAAATACACCGATGACTATGTGATGCTTTTTGATGACGTTATTAAATTTGGAGATAAGGTGAAGAATGATGAGTGAATATCATGTGAGATGTGGTATGTTTGGTATTTACGCAGGAACTGTTAAAAAGAATGGAACCGAGTGGAAAGATAAAACTCGTGTCACAGATGAAGCTATTGAGGCAGTTCGTGATTGGCTTCTTTCTGAAGCTCAGTTCAACAATAGAACTTTTGGTGGATACACATGGACAACAAAGGACGGTAAGATTGTAACTTTGAGAGTGTCCATCGAAGATAAGGAGCAGACAGAATGAATTTAAATAGTATGAAAGGTGGTGTTGCCTGATGAGTAGCAGTTTACATACGCACTCATACTTTTAGCTTACTCGACGGATTCTCTTCTCCTGAAGAAAATCTAAAAAGAGCATCAGAGCTTGGTTTAAAAGCCATTGCCATTACGGAACATGGTGAGGTAACAAGCTGGCCGTACTACTCAGAACTAAAAGACAAGTATCCTAGTGTAAAACTTCTTTATGGTATTGAAGCATACGAGTGCGAGGACAGGGAAGTCAAGGATAAGAACAGCAAATACTGGCACTTGATCATCATTGCAAAGAATGAGGCTGGCCGTCAGGCAGTCAATCGCTTATCTACACTCGGTCATCTTCATGGCTTTTACAGCCGTCCTCGTATCACAAAAGAGGATATCGCCAAGGAAGATACGAATAATTTGATTATCCTGTCTGCTTGTTTGGCGAGTAGGCTATCCAGAACGGATGATTATGACACTTGTGTCAAGCTGGTTCAAGAGTATAAGAGCTTATTCCCTCACTATTATCTTGAGGTTCAGGCTCACGCAAACAGTGAACAAGCAAAATATAATCAGAAAATCATACGGTTGGCAAACGACACTCACACAAAAGTAGTTGTCACAAACGATGTCCATGCTGCCACCAAAGAGGATCTTCATTATCAAGACTATTTCCTTCGTATCGCTCATGATACGGAAACCGCCGCAGAAATCTATGAAAGATGCTATTTCATGTCTCGTGATGAACAGCATAGAGTCCTTGATAATCAGATTGGATACGATGCGGCAGAATGGTGCATCAATAACACTGACGAGGTTGCTGACCTGTGTGATGATGTGGATATGCCTTGGCATGAACCGGAACTTCCAAAAATTGAGATTCCGCCACAGTATTCTAATTCGGCAGCTTACCTGAAAGACCTTGTAAAAGAGGGATGGAAGAAACGTGGCATCGATAAGTTTGATGTAGAAAAGCAGAAAATCTATCGTAAGCGTGTTGATGACGAGCTGTTTGTCATTGAGAAGAAAGACTTCTGTGACTACTTTTTGATTCTGGTTGATTACATCAACTGGTGTAAGAAAAATGATGTCATTGTTGGCCCTGGTCGTGGTTCTGCTGCTGGTTCTCTTGTATGTTACCTGATTGGCATTACGCAGCTTGATTCCATTAAGTATGAACTTGACTTCGGACGATTCCTTACCATTGAGCGAAAAGACCTTCCTGACGTTGATGTTGATGTCAGTGACCGTGCCAAGGTTGTCGAGTATCTGACACAGAAGTATGGAGAAGATCGAGTAGTTCAGGTTATGAACATCGTGTACACTACTCCGGTCACTTCGATTCAGGACGTTGGTAAAGTTCTCGGTTTTCCGTATGCCGAAATAAGAAAAATCAGCGAGAAGTTTGTTCAAAAGACATGGAAGGATTGCCTTGAAGCCAACCCGGAAGTGGTTGAAAATCCGAAGTATAAGGAACTACTTGACATCGCAAGTCATATCAATGGTCGCCCACGAGGATATGGTATTCATGCTGGCGGTGTTATTGTCTGCCGACATCCTTACTATGAATATATCGGTATCCGGCATGGTACTGACGGAGAGCATGTTATCTCTGTTGATAAGGTGATGGACGAGAAAATTGGACTTGTTAAGTTTGATATTCTTGGTGTTGCATCACTGGTTGCTATTGATGAAGCGAAGCGTGAGGATAATATTCCAGACTGGGAAATTGATATCAACAATCCAGAGTTCGAGAACGACAAGGCAACTTACGATTTGATTTGCTCCGGTAAGACAGACAATCTATTCCAGATTGAATCGTCTGGCATGAAAGATCTGGTTGCGCAGCTTCAGCCTAGGTCGATTGAAGAGTTGTCTGCTTTGATTGCTCTTTATCGTCCTGATGCAATGCCGTCGATTCCTACATACGTTGATTGCAAGTATCATCCTGAACATATTCACTACTTCCATCCTGATATGGAACCAATTTTTCGCAGCACTTATGGTGTGAACATCTATCAGGAACAGAGCATGAAGCTCACGAAGGTATTTGGTGGTCGAAACGACACCGGCGCTGATAGAATGCGTAAGTGTTTAGCAAAGAAGAAACCTGAGAAAGTCAAGGAAGAAGTCGAGCTTCTTTACGATGAGATTCTTGCAAACGGATACGATAAAGCAACCGCCGAATATATTTGCGATGAACTGTCAACGAAGGGCGGCTACGGATTTAACAAGTCACATTCTCAGGCATACGCTGTTATCTGCCTTCAAACAGCATACTTAAAAACACACCATCCGCTTGCATTCTTTAAGGCTATGCTGAACCTAAATAAAGCAAAGGTTGGCAAGGTCAACAAGATTATGGTGGATGCACGTAGCTTTGATATTCAGATTCTTCCTCCGAGTATCAATCGTTCCGGCATGGATTTTACTGTGTCAAATGGTAAAATCCTATTTGGCTTGTCTGCTATCGGTGGTATTGGCAATACACTTGCTGAAACTATCATTGCAGAACGAGATAAAAATGGAAAATTCAAAGGGCTTGAAGATTTCACGAGTCGTGTTCGTGCAACGAAAGCGCAGATTATTGCATTGGTTAAATCCGGTGCGATTCCTACAAAGAACAAACGAATATTCTTGGAAAAGTACATTGCCAGCGGTTTGGAACAATCTGAGTTTAAGCCAGTCAGTACACTTCCTACCAAGGCAGTTTTGCTGAGTAAGTGGGATATTGATACAGAGCATTATAAGGTTTGTAAGAAGGTTGACAAAGAAACCGTCCTGCGGATCTATAATGAAAAGCGCCGTGTCGTACATGAAATCGAGAAGCTGAAAAAGAAAGAAGCGTATCTGGCCGAGCAGACCACGAAATATCTACAAGATGAAGAACTTTGGGAGTTCCAGACTTTGCAGACCTTTATCAGTGACCCGAATCCTTTCGAGAAGGCATTTGCTTATATCAAGGATTTCTCTGAAATCGAAGAAGGTAATTCTTGTGTACTGGTTGGTATTATCGCAAAGATTCAGAAGAAGAAAACGAAGACTGGTATGCAGTTTGCATTTGTAAATCTGTATTCTGGCGATGGTATCATTGAGCTGACCGTATGGCCGAGAGTCTTGTCAGATTATCAGGATTTGATTGTAAAGGGAAGTCAGGTAGCTGTGTTTGGAAAGAAGGAAGATGAATCGCACGTTATTGCAAGCAACTTCAAACCTTACAAGCAGTGGTTGCATGATAGAGAGATAGCGTAAGGAGGACGAGTATGGCGCTCTATAAAGTTCCAGTAAAGTGGGAGCAATGTGGATATTTAATTGTTCATGCTGAAAATCAAATTGATGCTGCAAGTGTGGCGATGAATGATATTGACGCATATCCATTAGATAGCCAGACGGTTTCTGGTAGTCTCAGCCTTGCATTTCCACAGGGCTCCGAAACTGAATATATTGCAAAGATTGTACCCGGTTTTGAAGAACGATAACTAAAATCAGCACGAATAAGAGGGTTATGAAGTGGCAGATAAAAAATTTAATGAAAATATGATTCGTTGCTACATCAGGATAAAACGAGTCTTTTATCCGAAAGATGGGAAGGAGGTGGAGCCCGGCGGCTTCGCCACTTTCTCTGCCGAGGTGGTAAAAGTCAAGCAGGGGAACCCCATTATGAGCCGATACAGTGACCTCCGACTGAAAGGCAACGTCCCTAGCCTTGATATGGATAAGACTTATTCGTTCTGTGGTGAGTATGTTCACCATGAAAAGTTTGGGGACCAGTATAAAATCGTCTATATGAACGAGTTCCAAGAGATTACTGACCCAGAAGAACAGAAAAGCTTTCTTCATTTTATCTTGACAGAACATCAGTTTGAGATGCTTTACGAAGCATTTGATAATCCGTATGAAATCATCAAGAACGGTGATATCAAGTCTCTTTGCACTGTTAGTGGTATCACAGAAGGTCGAGCACAGAAAATTATCGATGCCTTTGAAAATAACATTGATAACAGCGAAGCATACACGAAGCTGATTGAGTATGGTTTGACTCCAAGTGCAATCGGAAAACTTGTTCATCAATATCACGGTGCAGACACTCTGGTTAGGAAGATTGAAGAGAACCCTTATGTTCTGATTGACGATGTATATGGGATTGGATGGAAGAAAGCTGACGCTCTTGCTTTGAATATGGGATTGAAGCCAAACTCTCAGTTCCGAATTGAAGCTTACGTCATGCATTTTCTTGCCGACCGTGCCGAAGAAGGCAACTCTATCATCCCGGCAAACCAGACAATCAATAGTTGCATTAAGGAACTTGGCTTGGATGAGGGTGACCAAGAAGTTATCAAGAGAGCACTTTTCCATCTACACGATGTTCGTGAAACGCTTTGGTGGAGTGATGATCGTCAGGAATTTGCTTTGACCAGAGTCTGGGATCTGGAAAATGAGATTGCAAAGGAAATCAAGCGTCTGGCGGATGCAGCTGTCGAGCCGATTGGTCGAAACATGGATGCTGCAATCGATGAGGCAGAGCGTGCTCTTGGTATCGAGTACACTGAGGAGCAGAGAGATGCTATAAAAAAGGTATGCTCTAGTAATGTCTGTATCTTGACAGGCTACGGAGGAACCGGTAAAAGTACCGTTGTCGCTGGTGTCCTAAAGGTTCTTCGTGGTAAGTCGTTTGCCCAGACTGCACTCTCTGGTCGTGCTGCTGCTCGTATGCAGGAGATTACTGGTCAGGACGGCAAGACAATTCACCGCCTCCTTGGTTACGACATTGAGAATGGTGGTTTTGCCCATAACAAAAACAATCCTTTAGAGGAGGATATCATCATTCTGGATGAAACCTCTATGGTTGGCGCTAAATTATTTTACGATTTGATTCAAGCAATCGAAACTGGTAAGCGATTTATCATGATTGGTGATGACGGCCAGCTTGAGAGTATTGGTATGTGCAACATCTTCAAGGATATGCTTGCCTCCAAGGTTGTTCCGGTAGCTCGTTTGACTAAGATTCACCGTCAGGCAGCTAAGTCTGCAATTATCACGGAGAGTATCAAGGTTCGCAATGCTACGCAGTTGGTTCCTTATGGCTGGGCTGGTAGTGAGATTCGTGGTGAACTTCGTGATTTGGAGCTTGATATCTATAAGGACGCAAGTGAATCGTTCAACCACATCATCAATCGGTACCGTACCTTATATAATAAGGTAGGGAATGATAGTGCGAAGATTCAGATTGTACTTCCACAGAAGCTGCGTGGTAGTATCTGTACTTATGAAGTCAATAATGCTATTCAGGAAATTGTGAATCCGAGTCGTGGTCAAGCAGAAGCAAAGGTCACAATCTATGGTGATGGCAAGGATAGAGCGTACACTCTGCGTGAGGGTGATCAGGTCATCATCAACAAAAACAACTATGAGCTTCACACATACAATCTCAAGACAAAGAAAAAAGAAGAGAAGTGTCCGGTGTTCAACGGAAACCGTGGCATTATCCGAAAGATTGAGAGTAGTTTTATCCTGGTTGATTTTGACCAGTGGGGAACGATTTTCATTCCTCATTACTTTGGTGGGAATAACATTTGGGCAACGCTTGAACTTGCTTATGCTTTAAGTTGTCATAAGTTGCAGGGCAGTGAGGCTCCGTATGTGATTGTTGGCATGGACAACTCTGCGTACCTGATGCTGACGAGAGAATGGCTCTATACGGCCATCACTCGTGCCAAGAAGTATTGTGTGATTTGTGCCGAAACTCATGCTCTTGATCGGGCTGTAAAAACTTCGAGAGTTCCATATAAGCGGACGTTCTTGAAGGAATTTTTACGGAAAGAATTTGTAGAAAAGCATTGACAATTATGTGAGTATCCTGTATAATATAGTTATAAAAAGTCTCCATCCCGGAGACTTAAAATTCTCTCTTTAACTATATAATACAGGATACGGGAAAGAAATGGCTTGCTCGTAACGACAAGCCTTTCTTTATTAGCTATAACTATATAACACAGGATACGCAAGGAGGCTTTATGACAGATAAAGAGCTCATAGGTAAGCTTGATGCGATGGTTAAGGCATTGCAGAAAGCAAAGAAGAAGGCGGACAAGACCCGCATTTTGCTGGATGCACGTAAGGATTTTGGAGATGAAGCTGATGAACTGATGGCGTTTTTCCGATTCCTGCTCGACCCGGCAATTGTTACTGGACTGTCTGATGCAAAGATCAACAAGAAGGTAACTGTAAGGCCGGATATCGACGTTCAGTATCTCGGCTGTGGATACCTTTATATTATGGGTGCTGGTCACAATACAGGATCTGACGCATCCATAGCAACAATCCAGAACTATTTACATAAAAATCCTGAGCACAAAGAGTTTCTGAAGCGACTGTTTACTAAGAACCTGCCGATCGGAATTGAGGCAGCTACCATCAATAAGGTGTACGGCGAAGAAATTATTCCTGTCTGGGAGGTTCAGCAGGGATACCCGATTGACAAGGTAAAGCTGAAGGATGGTATTTGGTTCAGTTTAAGCCAGAAGATGAATGGAAATAGGGGCACCATGTATAAAGGCGAGCTCATCTCTCGGCAGGCTCAGAAGTTTAAAGGACTCGACCATATAAAGAATGACCTGCTTTCTCTATACGATGGAGACGACTCAAGGCGAGATGCGTGGGTGTTTGATGGTGAGCTGATTTACAAGAACCCAGAAAGAATGTCGGACGGAGAGGCTTTTCGTTATGGCACAGGCCTACTTAATTCTGACAACAAGGACAAGACTGGAATCAAATTTGTGATTTTTGATGTGATTCCTGTTGTAGAGTTCGACCGTGGAAAGTGTACTATCCCATATAAAATTCGCCGTATTGGGTTAAATTGTCTTCGCGCAGAGATTACTCGCAAGCACCTTGAGAATATTGAGATTGTTCCCATGGTCTATGAAGGAAAAGACCAAAACGTGATTCCAAAGTGGCTTGATTATGCGGTCGAGCACGATTGGGAAGGTCTTATGTTGAACACGGACGTCCCTTATCGCCGGGCTCGTCACAACGGATGTCTCAAAATCAAGCGATTCTACACTGTTGATCTGCGAATCACAGCGATTGAGGAAGGTCAGAACCGTCTGACTGGTACGATGGGTGCTCTTGTTGTTGACTACAAGGGTAACGAGCTTCGAGTTGGTTCTGGTTTTGATGATGCTACGAGAGCTGCTGTGTGGGCGAATCCTGATGACTACATTGGCAAAATTGTTGAGTGTAAATACAAAGAGGTTAGCTGTGATAAGAAAACTGGTGTTGAGTCTCTGCAATTCCCGACCTTTGTGCGATTCCGAAACGATAAGAATGAAGTGAGTTACGGTTAAGGAGGAGTTATGAAGACTTATTACGCAGTGACCGAAGGCGAATACTCAGACTATCGAATTATTACCATCACTGAGGATAAAGAAAAAGCAGAAAGAATTGCCGCAGCCTACGACGGTGATGTCGAAGAGTACGAGGATTGTATCATAAATCCGATTGGGCTCTGGAAGATTTATCACTACGAAAAAAATGGGGATTGGGTCGTATGCCATTCTGACAGAGACGTCGAAGATATCAAAGATGTGGAGTGGAAACCTGATTATTTTGAGTCCACTTTGTTCAATGATGGGATGACATGGACTATTTATGTGACCGCTGAGAATAGAGAACTTGCTAAGAAGATTGCTTATGATAAATACGCTCAGTGGAAAGCTGAACGGGAGGGGCTGACTTAAAATGCTACTTTTAACGCAAAACAAAGAAATCGTAAATCTTGACCGTATAGCCATCATTGATACTGCAAGCCTTAATATTTACGCAAGACAGGGAAATGGTGAGCGCGGAATCATTCTTGGAGGATACGATTCCGAAGAAAGGTGTAAGAGTGTTATTTGCGATATTTTTTATTGTTATAAATTGAATGCACTTGCTTATATTATGCCAAATAACTAAAATGAATGACTTTAAAAAACTAGCCATCCCAAAGAAAGAACGACTTGAAGTTCAACTTACGGATGGCACAGAAGAACACAATATATTGTATATAATCACATCTCTAGCCACTATTAAAGGTGCTGAGATTTTTAAAAATTTTCGTTTGTATTCTGTAGGCTCCGCCGGGGAGCTCAACTTATTAGAGAAGCGAGACGGCGATCCCTACTTTGATAAGCTGAAAGGAACAGAATATGAGTAGTTCGATGAATCGAGAAGACCGGCGCAGAGAGCAACGTAAGGCGCGAATCCTCGCCCGGCGAATCAAGAAGGCCGGTGGTCCAGACTTTTTGGCTGGAATGCCAGTTGAAGAGTGGGAGCCCAAGATTGGTGATGAGGTCACTATTAAGGTAAAGAGGATTCAGGGTAAGAAAGACTTCTTTAAAATGAGTCCTCAGTATCAGGACTTTATCAATAGCCTTGAAGACGGGAAGCCTTACAAAATCACCAGTACCGGTATGAAGGGTCAGGTTTACGGCATTGACGCACATCCTTATTTCCAGATTTGGAAGGGTGATATGGAACCCTACAAGGAGCCCTAATGAGGATGTACTTCAGAACGGACTATAAAGAGTGGGGTCCGGCAGAAGCCACTTTACAGAAAGGACACTGGTATAAGGTTCTTTGTGATGCTGGCGACTTCTACATAATTGACAACAGACCAGAAAGTAACAAGTGCGGTCTGCGACTAGGAGAAATATCGTTTGTTGATAAAGAAGATCTCGAAGATGACGTCTATGTCGTGACCGGAAAGAGTGAAGAATTTGAGGAAGGAGGTGGGGCGATATGATTGGTATTGACCATCGTGAACAGGGACGTAAAGAACGAGCCCTTGCAGAATATTACAGAACCTTGGCTCGATATCCTATCGAGTGTGGAGAACCGATTACATATCAGTTGTCTGACGAGCAACTTAAACAGGTTCTCTGTGGAGAGGTTACTGTTGATGAGTTGATTGAAAGAGGTGAGGTAAATGAGAGACAGGATTAAGATGTGGATCGCTTTCATTAAGATTTTTAAGGATTATCTTATTGCGGTCGGAATCATGATTGCGTTGTGGCTGTTGTCTTGCCTTATCAAATATGGGATTTCAGTATCCAACTTCCCAGATTGGTTTAAGTTTGCACTTCTAAAATAAAGGAGGATTAAATGGTAACCGATATTCTTAATAGAGAGATTCATGTTGGCGACACAGTTCTTAGAGCTAGAACTCGAAATGGTCGCGGAGTTCTTTGGAGCATTCGTAAAGTTGTCTCAATTATGAACGTAATGATTAAAGTTCAAGACGGAAAGTACACAACGAATGTTGCACCCAGGAATTGTATCGTAATTGACGAGAGTGACATTCCTGAAAACTGGTGCGATGAATAAGGAGGATTTCAAAAATGGAAGTTGAGTTGATTTCATACTCACAGCCAGTCAATTCAGATGGAGATAAAAATCCGTTGTCGATTGCAGAGCTGGCAGCGAGTGTCTGTTATGATTCTGAACCGACAGATACATATCGAATCGTAAAGGGATGCAAAGCGACGGGGCATCGGAGCGTGCTTGAACATATTTCATTTACGTTCTGTGTAACCGGTGTGAGCCGTGCGCTTCTGGCCCAGTTAAGTCGGCATCGTCACATTAGCTTGAGCGTGCAGTCACAAAGATATGTAGCTATGAACAACTTTGATTATGTAAATCCGTTCAGCGGTGAAGATGCAGATGTTTTTAAAGATATGATGGCAAGTATCGCAGCTGATTATTATATCCTAAAAAAATATCATAATGCCGCCAACGAGGATGCTCGCGCTGTTCTGCCGAATGCGTGCTGTACTAAGTTCTATGTCACAATCAATGCGCGGTCACTAATTGAAATGAGCCATTTGCGTCTTTGCACTCGAGCCCAAAGTGAAATCCGGTCGATGTTTCAGTTAATCAAGAGTCAAGTCGCCACAGTTTGCCCTGAACTTGCCGCATGGATGGTTCCTTCCTGTGAAGCTAATCCGAAGTATCCGTTCTGCCCAGAAGGTCGTGGCTGCTGTGGCCGTCATCCTCGGTTGGCAGATGTTTATAAGCCTATTGAAAAAAACAAGGAGGTTATTGATGCAAACACTTGATGAAATTAAGAAGAACGTAGACCATCCAGTCCATTACGGCGGCGCAGACAATCCCTACGAAGCCATTAAAGTGTTGCGAGAGTGGCAGCTGGATAAAGATGCTTATCTTTGGAATGTTGGTAAGTATCTGAGCCGGGCAGGTCACAAAGATGGCAATTCTCAACTTCAAGATTTGACGAAGGCACGTTGGTATTTGGACTATAAAATCCGGCTTTTAGAGGAACAGCAGAAGATTGCCGAAAGTGTCGTAGATACGCTCAAGAAGATTCCTGATGAGGCTAATGATAAGCTGGCTACGATGCCGAAAAAAGACAGCCAAGGAAATTTTTACGATCCTAGACTTAATTATTTGGTAAACGATTGCGTTTATCGTCCTGATGATTCATTCAAAGAAAAGCTGGCAAAAGCAGAGCCGATGTGCAACATCGAGACTGCCGTGGTTCCTGATTGTGCCGATGAGGTCAAGTTTTAAGAGGTTTACATAAATGAGATACAACTGGAAGTTACCTATTATCGTTATTTGTGTCGTGTTGATTTCCATTCTTGGCATGACCTTTATGGTGCAGGGGCCTAAGAACACGGCCATCTCTTATGAAGAGCAGATTCAGGAAGCTAAGTCTGGCATTGAAATTCAAGAGAAGCGCAGAGCTGATCTGATTCCAAATCTGGTTGAAACCGTCAAGGCTTATGACCAACATGAGTATCAGACTTTGATGGATGTTGTGAATGCTCGTGGCACTTCCGGCCAGACCGCTCAAGAGATTACGACTCAGATTGCAGCTATTGCGGAAGCATATCCTGAACTGAAGTCTAGCGACAACTACAAGGAGCTTATGAATGAGCTATCCGTCACTGAAAATTTGATTGCAAACTATCGTGGCGATTACAATCGTGTCGTGAAGGAATATAAGCAGAGCGTTCGTAAGTTTCCGAACTCCTTTCTGCTGGGTCTGACTGGATATGAGGTTCAGAATTATGAGTATCTTTCGTATGAGGGAAACGAAAATGCACCGTCAATCGGAGACCTTTTTGGAAATCGGTAATGCCGAAATTACTTATCGTGAATTGATCGTCAGTGTTGGTATTGTGTTCATTATGCTGATACTTGGTGGCGTTATCGCTGGAAATATCACCAGAGATTCGCTTGAACAGAAAAAAGAATATAATACAGCAATTTCGATTGAGTCCGAAAATATGTTCGATTATGGAATGAGAACCAACGTAGGTAATGCGTTTTGCCAAGGCACACTAGAGGCAGTAGATACCGTAAGCGATCCACGTATCGACGGTCAGTGGATGTATATCTATTGCGAAGAAAAGCATTACACGATGCATACACGAACTGTCACTACTACGGATAGCAAAGGCCATACAAAAACAAGAGTCGAAACGTACTGGACTTGGGATTATTACAGCTCAGAAGAACACAATTCTAAGAGTATTACGTTTCTTGGCAAAGAATTTGAGTATGGTGACATCAAGATGCCATCCAGCAAGTACCTGACTACGGTACAAGTCAGTTCTCATGTAAAGTTCGAGTTTTATGTCAAAGATGTTCGTTATGATGGTACGTTGTTTGCAAATTTGAGCGACGAAAGCATACATAATGCACAATTCATTAAGGATAAAAACATCGAAGAAGCACGAGATTATATGATTTCTGCAGCTGGTACACGAGTGTTTTGGTTTTATGTATTCTGGATCGCATTGATTGTAGCTGTGGTCGGAGTTTTTTATGTGGCCGAAAATCGTTGGTTGGAAGATTAAGAGGTGATTGCATGGAATATGTAATTAAACGCGATGGAACGAAAGTTCCTTTTGATAAGAGTAAGATTGTAAATGCGATTGAGAAGGCGATGAATGATTCTTCAGATCCTGTTGACCACAAGCTGAGTGATAGTATTGCATCGGAAATCGCAGCCATTGACTCTACTATGGATGTAGAAGCGATTCAGAATGCAGTTGAGAATCGCCTTATGCAGAGTGGCTATTACGAGACGACTCGTTCCTATATGAATTACCGGTATCTGCATGGTATTGCTCGCAGTAATTACAAAGAGTTGATGGATGCAGTCGAAGAGAAACTTCTCGGCAAAAAGATTGATAACCAGAATGCCAATGTTGATGAAGCATCTTTTGGCGGTCGTATTGGCGAGATGAGCCGGGTGGTTTCTAAGCGATACGCTCTTGACTACTGCATGTCTAAGATGGCTCGTGAGAATCACGAGAACAACGAGATTTATATCCACGATCTCGATAGCTATGCAGTTGGTATGCACAATTGCTTGAGTATTCCGTTTGATGACCTGCTTGCGAATGGTTTTAACACTCGACAGACTGATGTTCGCCCTGCACAATCCATCAGTACGGCATTCCAGCTTGTCGCAGTCATCTTCCAGATTCAGAGTCTTCAGCAGTTCGGCGGCGTGAGCGCAACACACTTGGATTGGACTATGGTTCCTTATGTACGGAAGAGCTTCCGTAAACATTATAGAGATGGTCGAAAGTACATTTATGCAGATGGTCCAATCATCAAAGGGCTGGATGATGAAGTAACTCTCGCGGAAGACGACTTTAGTATCACCAACCCGATTTTTGAAGGGTATTACCCGAAAGCATATCAGTATGCAATGGACATGACAAAGCGAGAATTGAATCAAGCCGTTGAAGGCATGTACCATAATCTGAATACACTCCAGTCACGTAGCGGAAATCAGCTTCCGTTCACGTCTATCAATTATGGCACATGTACATTGCCTGAAGGCCGAATGGTTATCGAAGCATTGCTAAATGCTTCCATTAAGGGTATCGGCAAATTACATAGAACTAGTATTTTCCCTTGTGGAATTTTCCAGATGGCTAAGGGAATCAATCGTGCTCCAGGAGACCCTAATTATGATATGTATCAGCTGGCACTGCGTTCCACTGCACAGCGTCTTTATCCTAATTATGCCAATGTCGATTGGAGCGGTAATGAAGGATACGATAAAAATAATGTAAAAACGTATTTTTCGACGATGGGCTGTAGAACTGCAAATGGTTGGGATGTCAACGGCTTTGAGCAGTTGAAGGATGGCCGAGGGAATATCTGTCCTGTTACGATTATTCTTCCTACTCTTGCAATGGAAGCGAAGGAATATACCATTAAAAACGCTACTGGAGAAGATCTTGAAGGACAGACTGTAGCCAAGTTTATGTCCATTCTTGACCAGAAGTTGCATGAAGCAAAAGATATGCTGATTGAACGCTTCGAGTGGATTTGCTCTCAGTCTCCTGAATCTGCAAAATTCATGTGGGAGAATGGAACAATGGCAGGATATGACGGAAGAGATATTCGTTCTGCTCTGAAACATGGCACGTTGGCTGTTGGTCTGCTCGGCATGGCTGAAACTCTTCAGATTTTGATTGGAGAAGATCAAACTTGTGATAATGGCCTTGAGCTTGCAAAGAAAATTTGTCAGCTCTATAAAGATCGCTGCGACGAATTCAAGCACAAGTATTCTTTGAATTTTGGCGTGTACTTTACGCCTGCAGAGAACCTTTGTTTTACTGCCATGCAGAGATTTAAGGCCAAATATGGTGATATCAAAAATGTTTCAGATAAAGAGTTCTTCACTAACAGTGTCCATGTTCCGGTATGGCGAGAAGTGACACCGTTTGAAAAGATCGATATTGAGTCTCAGCTTGACGGATATTCAAGCGCAGGCTGCATCGCATATGTAGAGCTCGACTCGACTGTAAAGAATAATCTCGGTGCGCTGGAAACAATTGTGAACTATGCAATGGATCATGACATTCCGTATTTTGCGGTGAATGTTCCAAATGATACCTGTATGGAATGCGGTTATTGTGATGAGATTGGTGATACTTGCCCTGAGTGTGGAAGCCATAATATTCGGCGTCTTCGTCGTGTGACGGGCTATCTCACGGGCGATTACACTACAGCTTTCAATCTTGGTAAGCAGCAAGAAGTTGAGCTTCGTGTTAAGCACAATCGAGTGATTCATTAACGTATAAGTGGTGGGTTGGTGGGATTACATATGAAAGAAATCATTGTTTTCTTCGTGATTGTATGGGTTATCGCCTATTACATTCTGAAAGACAACTATAAAGATTAAGGAGATATTTATGAAGAAATTTATGGCAATTTTTGTTGCGCTCCTCGTTGCAGTTGGCGCAGTGCTTTGTACCGAGCGGGTACATACTGGTTATGTTGGTGTTGTTTATTCCGCGAAGGGGGTCGAGCAGCAGACTATTTCTCAGGGCTGGCATTTTATGAATCCTCTAAAGCATGTGTCTGAGTTTCCGATTACTCAGCAACGAGTGGTGTTTTCTAACGCTCCGTCCGACTATGGCACAAAGGAACACGCAGATTGGCACATCGATGCCCCTGCTAATGGCGGTACGATTGCAATCAACTTGACTGTCAATTATAACTTCCTGCCGGAGCATGTTGTTGAACTGTATACCAAGTTTGGTGGCATGGATGGCGAGAGCCTGATGGAAAGCAAAATCCAGAATGACATTATTGCTTATGTTAAGGAAGTCACTCCTCAGTTCAGTGTCATGCAGATTTATTCCGATGACCGTGCAGGTGTTAATACCGCAATCACCAACTATCTGAATGAGAAGCTGACCGCAGAATATGGTATCAATGTTTCTTCCGCACTGATTGTTGACGCACAGCCTGATGATACCCTGATGCAGAAGATTCGTGCCAAGGAGCAGGCAAAGCAGGATGCAGAGATTGCAGAGCTGAATAAGCAGACCGCTCTGGCTCAGGCGGAGACTGATAAGGTTAAGGCACAGACGGAAGCTGACGTTAAGATGATTGAAGCACAGGCCGAGGCTGATGCAAATAAGGTGCTTTCCGAGTCTATCACTCCTGAGCTGATTCAGATGAAGGAAGCAGAAGCTCGTCTGAAGCATGGTTGGGTCACCGTTCAGGGTGCAGATACAGTTGTCACCAAGGGTAAGTAAACGAGGCTTTATAAAATGAAAATTCTTAAAAATTCTGGTGACACATTCTTCAAACGCATTGGAATTGGCGAAGCGTTTTATTGGGGTGGAGACCTGTTTATTAAATTGCAACCATGTGAAGATTTAAATGGGATCACTGCTGTTTGCTTAAAAGATGGACACTCGTATCTAATGAGTGACCATGATATTGTGCAAGCAGCTCATGTTCATATTGAAGAGGATAAGCCGGAGGTGATGGTTTGAACTCATTTAAGAATATTCTAGGAGCAATCCTTGTGTTTGCAGTAACCTACTTTGTGTCGTGGACAATCTCCACTGCACTCATCTGGGTTATTTATCAGCTATTCAGTTTGAATTTTAATATCAAAGTTGCGACAGGCATTTGGCTGGTGCTTATTTTGATTGAAGGATTCTTGAAAGGAAATCGAAAGTAATGGGACAGTATCGTAAGAGACCGGTTGTAATTGAAGCATTTCAGCTTGGAATTGACTATATTCCTGACTGGTTTATGGATAAGGTGACAAACGGAACAGTTACTTTGCATGGGTTGAGTAGCGGGTTCATTCACGTTCCAGACACCAACGCAGACATCGAAACGTTGGAAGGTGTGATGCACGCAAACTACAGAGACTATATTATCCGTGGCGTGAACGGAGAGATTTACCCTTGTAAGCCTGATATCTTTGAAAAGACCTACGAGGAAGTAGAATAACCAGTAGGGTGGGTGTGGTGGCATGAAAGGAACTATATGAATTATTGGTCAGTAGAAGTCCTGTTTTATGAAGATGGAATTCAGGCAACTAATACATATTATGTCCAAGCATACGATCAGAATGAAGCAATGAATAAGGCACGGCATCGATTTGAGAAATCTCATAATGGTGCTGATTGCATGATTCAGAGTGCAGAGAAGATGGGTGGTTGAGATGGACTTCAAATGTAAGTGTGGCAGTAAATCTTTCTTTATCCAGAGCAAAGGTAGCCAGATTGGTCTGTATTGCTCTGTTTGTGGTAAGTGGCAAAAATGGCTCACAAAGAATGAAGTGAGACAGTTTGAGTACGAGACGAATATGTTAGACTCAAAAGAAAGCAATCCTGAAGATGACTTTTATGAAAAATTTGCTTTAACTCCATGGGGTTGTTTACATTGTGCTTTTAGAGATTTTGGTTTAGACCTTCCTGAAATCTCTGGTAAGATGGCCGATGCTCTTATGGAAGATTTCTTCGAGATTATGAAAAAGCACGGATTGTGGAGAAAGAGTAAGAATGATTGCTAAACTCTTGAAACGTCTACTCCATTGGTTTCTTCCCGAATGCAGTAGATGTGGCGGTGTTATGCTTTACGATAGCACTCATAGCTGGCATGATAAGTGGCACTTTGTCTGTGATACCTGCGGTCGTGAAAAGTGGGGTGCATTATGAAAAAAATCACAGGAGTTCTAAAAGCAAAAGGATTTGAAGACTGTAATTTTGAATTCTATGTTGATGACAATATGACAGAAAAACAAATTGAGATGGAAGTCTACCAACGTGCTGGTTTTAGTTTGGACTGGACGGAAGAAGATGGTTATGAACCGTATACTGTTACAATGTATCGTAAAAAGAGGGATAAGTAATGAATTACGGGCAAACACATGTATATGGCGTAAGCTTATCGTACTTGATGGCTAATGGTGAACGTAGTTTTTCATACTACGAGCTTCCCGCCGCTAGCGAGAATGAGGCAACTTGCTGTTTACGAGCCAGATGTAAGCGCAAAATTTCTATACACTGATTATTGGAGTTATTTGAGATTTTGATAAAAGTGCCGTTCTAGGAGGCGACTATATGGAAAAGAAATATGTAAAAATCTATAAATGCCGTGGATGTGGTCGCGATGTCATTAAACATGATGTAGATCTATCTGCTACTGAACAATGGAGTATTTCTGGAATATTTGAAAACAAATATAAAGTAGCAGAAATGTCTGGTGGGTCTAGGCTTTCTGGACAAAATAAATTCTTACTCCACAGATGCGATCCAGAAAAGCTTTGTATTTGTGATTTCATTGGATGGAAAGAAATCGAGGTAAACGATGATTAACAATCCTTTTGCAGAAGATGGTATCGTCTCCTGTCAGTGCTGTGGCAGTGGAGAGTACCTTTATAACGAAGATGGAAACCTCAATAACTTTTGTGGTCAGTGCGGCGCTCGGATTGATTGGCAGGAGGACGACATGAGTACGATTTTATAAATAGAATTCCGCTTTTAACAGAAAGGAAAGGTATGTTTAAAACTTTCAAAAATACTGCCGTATGCGTACTTCTAGCAGCTATTATACTGACTGGATGCAGTACAAGCGTGAAAGACTCAGTAGGAAATGTAGCTGTAGAGAATGGCTGGTTCTATCGTATCAGTGATACCCATATGGTATACGATAAGGATACACACATTATGTATTACTTATTCTGTGGAAGTACAGGCAATCAAGGCTACGGCTATATGTCTCCTTATTATAATGAGCACGGTCAGATGTGCTACTACGTTAATGGTCAGGTTGTTCCAATCGAGGAGGTGTTAATCGATGCTGACTGAGATTGTTTGGCTTATGGTCAAGGCTTATATCATTTTGATTTTCACCGCTGCGGTAATTCGCTCTGAGCAGATTCTATATGACACCTCTACATATATTTTCCGAGGTGATAGGAAGAACGGAATGTATGGCTGTGTTGCACTGAATGTTTTTATCATCGTATGTGCAAGTATGTGGATGAGGTTTGTTTAAGATGAACTACGCTAAAATCGTTCCATGTGATATAGCGAATGGTGAAGGGGTGCGTGTCACACTTTTCGTGCAGGGTTGTACGCATCATTGCCCCAGCTGTCAGAACCCTACTACATGGGACCCGAATGGTGGTCAGCCATTCAGAGATGAAACGCTTGATAAAATTGTAGATTTACTTCGACCTGATTATATTCAGGGGCTTACGCTTACTGGTGGAGACCCACTGTATCCAGAAAACAGGGAGATGATTTGCAAAATTCTAATAAGAGTCAGACACGAGTTTGAAGGAAGCAAAGACATTTGGATGTGGACTGGATATACATGGGAAGAATTGATTCGACAGGCGGCAGAAGAATTGAAAAATCAAACTATTCCGACAACGATAACAATTATTCGAAACATAAACGTGCTAGTCGATGGCCCATATATCGAATCTAAACGAGATATCTCTTTACCGTACATGGGGAGTTCCAATCAACGTGTAATCGGCTGTAATAAGAGTTTTGCTTTACGAAGACCAGTCCTTTGGTGGGCTCCAGAAGATAAGAAAGGAAAATAATATGGATTTAGGAAACGCAATTAAGTATTTTGGACGTAACGGAACTATTGAGGCTTGTTCTCGTGCTTATCGCCCTAACATTAAAATCAATAAACTGCACGAAGATGCTCATCTGCCGACTTATGGCTCAAAAAACGCTGCTTGTGCAGACCTGTACGCTTATATTGGTTTTGATGATGCAATGATGGTGAATAAGAACGGTGACCGTTGTATTATGATTCAGCCTGGCGAAACCGTTAAGGTTCATACTGGTCTGCGGATGGCTCCGCCGGAAGGTTGGTATGTCGCTATCTATGCTCC
>OGHH01001297.1_pt1 | contig 19168 bp, 23 predicted proteins | sample 1571471 | NCBI WGS metagenome assembly OGHH01 (sample SAMEA2581936, study PRJEB24529) | metagenome | biome: Human gut stool | place: China | collected 2011
TAACAGAGGCTTATAGCCTCAGAGCAAACCACCCGTTAGACGGGTGGTGGTGATTTCCTGCAGGCAGTTATTTTGTCTTATCGTGTTCGATAATATCGGAAACGGGGCAGTCCAGGATATAGCAGAGTACATCCAGTGTCTTCGTGGTGATGGCCTCGCCTTTCTTCATACGGTGGATGGTATTGGCGGAAATACCATGCTTAAAGATCAGTTCGTATTCTGTTATGTTCTTACGAAGCAAAGTTTCAAAGAATGGTTTGTATGATATCATGTTGTCGAATCGAGCCTCCTGATCAATACTATAAAAAGAGTATCATACTTAATTCTTTGACTATACCTAATAGATTGACTATAATGTGAAAAATATAGAGGAAAATTAACAAAATTCTGTAAACCTATTGACAAATGGACAAAAATGTGGTATATTCTACGTAGCTTGAAACAATACGTAAATGTTTTGTTTCTTTTTTTATACCTATTTCCGGGTGAAATGCCCGCGATGTAAGGGGAAGAAAAGAAATAAAACAAGATGTATGTTTCGGCTTTTTTTTATTCCAAAAGTGATGCACACAACAACGGAACATACATCAGAATCTGTTCAGAGAACGGGTTCAGGATGGCTGTTCCGTTTTTTTATACAATGGAGAACAGCGGGTAACGATAAAACGATTCATAAATAAAAAAGGAGGAGAAAGATGAAGAAATGTAAATTGACTATACTCAATATATTGAGTATAATGACATAAGAAGAAAGTCTACAAAAATTTAAAATACAAAGGAGATAAAATTATGTCGGAACCGGAAGGACAGGAATTACAGGACAAATTAGTTACTATTTGGTATGTCATGGACCAGTATCAGAGAGATGTGGAGCAGTGGCATGATCAAAAGAGAAAATTAAAGGAGAAAAAGGAATATCTGGAAATGAATGGAACCATAAGCAAAGTTTTCACTTCCGTGGTTGTGTTGTTTGCTCTGTTTTATTTGCTGCTGGGATTTTTTACCCGGGACTTTAGTTCGTTTTTTATGATTGTGCTTCTTTCGGTTTTTTATTTACTGATGCGAAAAACCCATGAAAAACTGGCAAAAGGTTCCCTGATCATATTAGCGTTGACGGTGATACAAACTGCGAAGATTTTTGTGCAGGGGATTATGTCAGGGAACCTGGGAGATTATTTGATTCTGGCGCTACTGATTCCCCTGACAGTTTTCGCCATAAGAACGGGATTACGGGGCAATCAATCTTATATAGACAAGTACAATGAGCATGTACGGCAATACAATGAGCCTTATCTGCAGAAAATGATTCAATTACAGGAGGATGGGGCAAAGCAGGATAAAGCTTTGAAGGAATTGACAAATGGATGGTTCCCGTCGGCATATCTGTCTCCTAATGTTGTTCTTACTTTTATAGATTACATGAAGAAGAAAAGAGCGACAACCATGAAAGAACTGGCAAATCTATATGAGATGGATAAGCTGTATGCTCATCAGATGCAGATGACACAGGAAATCATTGACAGTAATCGTAGTATCGATAATCAGCTGAGATTCAGCAATATGATCGGAATGTATCAGATTATTCAGATGGATAACATCAAGGACTTTGTCAGAAGATATTGGTAGGAGGAATACATATGTTTGAATTTATTGGTTTTATGTTAGGAATACAATACGGAGAAAAGGTATTCAACCTGTTAGGTGTGCTGCTCCGCGGAGTCGTTACGTTTTTATCTTTTTTCGCATGGCTGAGTGCCTGGGATTTGCTCATGCAGTATATGTACATAAGCACCATGTACAAAATAATAGCAATCGCATTAATGGTATTATTCGTGGTAAGTTTGTGCTTCTGTGCTTACCGGGCAGAAGTAAAAAACGAACATTATTCCAAGATATTTCCGGTGGTATGGTATCTGATCACACTGGCAGTTATGTATTTTCCGGACAAGGAGATAAATGGGGCATTCTATTTCTTAGCCGTACTTGAGCTTTTTGAAATTTATATTCCCAAGAAATTTCTGGAAATGGAAGAGCGTCGTAAAAAGAAATCCATATTGGTTGAAAATGCAGAATTTATCATTCATGAGTACCTGATGAAAATGATCAAAAAATAAGAAAGTATAATACTATGAGAAAGGATGAAACTACCATGAAAAGAGGAAAGAAAGGCCTGGTGCTGGCAGGGGCATTGCTGTTGACCATGTTTGCCCTGACAGGATGCGGGAAGACGAAAATTAATCTGAATGATTATGTAGAGGTAAATTTTTCGGGATATAATACCGCGGGACAAGCGGAAATAAATGAGTTAAAGATAAGAAACGATATTATCCTGGACCATTGGGAGACTTTCGGACTGACAGAAGAGCAACATGAAAATGAACAGGCTGCCGCTAATGAGGATACACGTCAGTTCGTGGGGAGTGTTTCTTATTCGCTGGATAAGATCAGCGGCCTGCAGAATGGAGATGCTGTTACACTGCAATGGAACGTGCAGGAAAAGGAACTGGATGAGCTTGGGAAAAAAATAAAGGCAGAGTTTGTATATTCAGATATGACATTTACCGTAGAAGGTCTGGAAGAGCCGGAGGATTGGGATCCCTTTGAAGGAACCGAAATAAACTATAGGGGAAAGCTGCCCTTTGTGAGTGTTGATTATATCGAACATCCGGCGGGCTCGGACGTACCGGGACTTATCTGGACCAACTCCGATACAGATTTTAACAACAGGGCAGAAGAGTCTGCGGACGCAGAGCATATCAGCAGAGGACTGGAAAACGGTGATACCATTACGGTCAACATCTCGGCGCCGGATGGTCAGGACATAATGCAATTCTGTGCCATGCAGGGAAAACGCCCTATTGCCTTATCAAAAGATTTCACAGTAGAAGGTCTGGACGGCTATGTCTACGATTTCTCTCAGATTCCGGCGGATCTGTTGTAGCAAATGGATGAAAAAGTACAGGGAATATTGCAGGAAGAGGCGGAAAATACATGGGACTGGCGGCTGGCAGAGATGAAGCTGTTGGGAAATTATTTTCTCTGTGCGAGAGATGAAGGGATGAGTACGCCGAATTATCTTTACTTCATATATGAAATAACGGCGGTAGATGATAGCACCGGAAATTCACAGATCTATTACTATTACGGAAGATATCGCAATCTTAAGATTGCAAGTGACGGTACCGTAAGTGTTGATGTGGAAGATGTTACTACGCCGGATGGAAAATATTATAATTGGGGTATGTATGCAGGAGAGGTACACGGAGAAGCGTTTATGAAAGGGGATGTTTACTTCATTGGCTATGAACATCTGAATGAATTATTTGAAGACAAAGTACAGCAATGGGATGACAGATATATCTGTACCTCAACGGTGAACCAATAATTCCTTTGCAAAGGAAAGTGAGGGAAAGCAATGAAGAAATATAAGAATCGTAAGGATGCCGTGAAGATGGTGGTGGCAGTCCTCTGCGCAGCACTGATGCTGACCGCATGTGGCAGCAAGGAAACAACCAGTAACGAAACTGCCAGCACAGAGACCACCTCTGTAACAGCTACAGAAGCAACCGTAGCAGAACCGACAGCGGAACCTGCCGTAGAGCCGACCGAAGCTCCCACGGAATCAGAAACAGCTCTCAAAGAGACTGCTCCTGCAGAATCTCCTGCACCTGCCGTGGAACCCACAGCAGCACCCGTAGAATCTACTGCTGTAAGCACAGGGTATACTTATTCGGAATTAAGCCAGACCATGTATGCAAAGTCCGCAGTAAATGTCAGAGACCTGCCCAGTACGGATGGTAAGAAGATTGGCAGCCTGAAAGCCAGCCAGGAAATCACCGTTACAGGTAAGTGCGACCAGACAGGCTGGTATCGCTTTGAATTAAATAACACTACTGGTTATGTAAGTGACAAGTACATCGTATCCGAAAAGCCTGCTGTGAATACCGTTGCAAGTACAAACAACAGCAACAATACTGCTGGAAATACCACAGCTGCCACGCAGCAGAATACCGCAGCACCCGCTGCAACACCTGCACCTGCACAGACAACTACTACGAATACTACTCCAAACAGCTCAGAACCTTACTTCGACAGAGCTATGGCAGAACAGATATTCGCACTGGTAAACGCTGACCGTGTAGCAAATGGCTTGAACGCTCTGGAATGGAGTGAGGACGACTACAACATTGCCATGCAGAGGTGCTGCGAAGACGATGGTCATAACAGCATGAGAGGCGGCACCAGTGAGAATTATGCATTCGGTTACACATCCGCACAGGATGCTTACCAGGGATGGCATGACAGTACTGGTCACCGTAACAACTACTTAAATGCAACCTACACCAAAAGTGCTGTTGCAGCAAGATTCACCCCTCTTGCAGGTGGTGCACTGGGATACGGTACAGTATTCTATCAGGTATTCACCTGGGATACTAACACAACGGCATACTCCGAGCCGACCATCGTGACAAACACTGAAGCAGCAGCCCCTAAGACTGCCGACGAGAATACTGACACGTCATCCTCGAACGTAGGCTGGTCGTTGACCCCGCCCACGCAGGAAGACGGCTTGAAGAAGTGGCAGGAGCAGAACCCTGATGCGGAAGTGTCGTTCGGAAATTAAATAGCAAGTACCAAGGCGGACGCTGATGCGTCCGCTTTTCCTATTTTACGGAAGGTCTGCTGTACAGACCGGGCGCAATACGAAAAAGAAAGGCTGTCGCTTGACAGAATGGTAAAGAAATTATGGATCGAGATATGGACTTATGGAATGCTCTACAGAAGCACATGGGGCATAATGTGAAAATCACGTTCGAGGGTGCGGAAGATAACCCCGAAAATATCTTACTGCAATGTGAAGACTGCCATTTCGATATTTTGAGTGCTGACATTGAGACCGTGTGTGCAAGGGAGGATTGTTGACAGAGGAATAAGGAAAAGCATACCGCAAAGAATAATAGCATACTCCATTGACTGCATAACAAAATTTGTGTATAATTTTACTATCACAGAAGGAGGTGCTTTTATGCCGACCATTAAATCAAGTGCTGACTTGCGGAACAATTATAATGAAATATCGACCTACTGTCATAACTACCCGGAACCTGTTTTTATTACGAAGAATGGAAAAGGTGACCTTGCTGTAATGAGCATTGAGGCATACGAGGAATTAACCAGCCGCTTTGAACTATATAGCCAGATTAAGGAAGGAATGGATGATATTTCCACTGGCAATACCAGACCGTTCCAAGAAGCCATGGCTGACATTCGGAGCCGCCGCAGAAGATGAATTATCAGGTACACATCACCAAAACTGCGGAGCATGACATTGCGAAAGCAGCAGATCACATCGAATTTGTCTTGAAGAACCCACAGGCAGCAGACCATCTGCTGGATGTTGCAACGGAAAAAATCGGCGAACTGACCCAGATGCCGGAGAAACTACAGCTGGTGGATGATCCCGTTTTGGCTGGTTGGGGAATCCGATTTATTAGGGTAAACAATTATCTTGCGTTTTATACAATAGATGAAGACAAGAAGGTGGTAATCATTGTACGTTTTCTTTATCAAAAAAGCAACTGGAACACCATTCTTCGACAAGGATTTTCACTCATTTAAGGAACCTGCTTTTGCAGGTTCTTTTTTGCAGTCCGCCGGACTGCCGACAGGGTGCTTGGAAGGAGTGTGGCAAATATAATGAAGAGAATGCTTTCAGGTATCAGAGACTTATGGATTGTCCTGTTCTGTCTGATGGAGAGAACATTATTACAGATTCTTCTTGCAGTACCCGTTACGGTCAGAATGGTTCTTGCGGGAGCACTGGCAGCAAAGTATGTGGAGTGTCTGTTTTGCACAAGCCTTAACATGACAATACTTACCGTTGTGATGACGGTATTTGTGTCTACAAATATCAAGAAGTGGAACGCAGAATTTCAGATCATATATGCGATGGCAAGAATCAGAAAGCGTTCACGGAAAAAGGTATATAATTTTATTTAGAATAAAGAATCTACGGGCAGCCGAAAGGCCGCCCATTTTTTTAGGCAGATAATGTAGCATCTTTGGGAGCAGAATGAGCCACGGATTGTACCAGGTCTGGGTTGAAATTTTCCGGGGCAGAGAATGTACCACTTTTGGGTTTATTTTGGTACATTTCCTGTACCAGAAGTGGAACAGAAAAACAGATACCCAAAAATGGAACAATGATGTACCGAAACAGTCCCAGACTTGGTACAATCAACCAAAAAGGAAAGGACAGGCATTCCCTACATTTGTGTACCAATATGCGCCCAAGATTGACCCACATCTGGGCGGAAACTGGTACAGAGAATGGTTCACTTTTGAAAGAAAAAGGCATGACAAGCTGCGCAGAATCTTACGGTGCAGTCAAAGGTTTGTGCAAAGAAGTTTCTTGTAAACATTGTTTACAAATTTTGCAAATAACGTCCCGTTTACACGTCGTCACAGACCCCTACGGCTTGTAAACAAGTTCACTTAAAAAATGCCCGTTTTACGGGCGTTCTGGCACTTTTCTGTAAACAATGTTTACAGAAAAGTGCCAATATTCTGATGGCTCGTTTACAGGCTCAAACCCGCATTGTTACGAGGTTTTCGCAGAAATCTCATTGCTTTCTCCGCTAAAGGCTCCGGAAAGCAAAAAGGGCATAAGAGGTTGTGACGCAGCTTCGCTGCGGTCGGCATAGCCGACGCAACCTCTTACTGCGCTACACTTCGCGTAGCTTGCCCTTGAAACGTCCACCGGACGTTCCTACGGGTGCCCTGAAACAAGCAGAGCTTGTCACGACATCCGTCGTAAATAAATGAAAAATGCTTTTGAAAAGAGACCTAAAAATAAGAGAAGCTGCACCTTACGGCAGATTTATTTTTCATAAAATCATTTTCCAAAAGATAATCAGTGAAGAAAGGCTCGAAAAAACAGTTGTACCAACGAGTGGTTGTAGGAAGAATGTTTGACATCCTGTGTCGAAACATTCATAATAAAATACAGGATAAAAGTAAGGGAAAGCGAAAGGAGAAAGCAGCATGGAATTAGAGAAGTTTGAGGAAGTATATCAGGTACTGGAAGCGCAGAAGGAAAAGGACGAGACCGCCGCAGAACTGTATGCAGATGTAAAGGAGTTTGCCTACAAGTATGCAACGATGCGGTATCGGTTCAGCGAAATGAGCAGAGAAGAGAAAGCCGAGAATGACAGCTACCGCACCAGCCAGCACAACCGGTTCATGGACAGTGTCCGTATCTATTTCCGTTATCTACAGAACAACGGGGTGAATGTGCCGGACATCAGCAAGCTGGAAGCAGATCGGAAGATTTTCGGTAATTTTGCCTGCTACTATATTTTCCGCATTGAGTGTGAACAGGCATAGAGAAAAGCCTGTTCCCCCAAAAAACCGCCCATCCTCTTGACAAAACCGAAAAAATGTGCTAATTTCTGAGTAGGTTGAGACATCAAGTTACTTGTGTCTCTTTTTTTGACTGATAATTCAGGAAAAGAAGAGATCAGGTTCAGATGTATGTTTCAACTTTGAGAAAGTGCAAAAAGAAATTTAAACATACATCTGGGTTTGTTTTAGAAACAAGTCGGATGTATGTTTTTTTATGAAATCAGACGGCGGCGTGGACTATCAGAAAACGGATGCAAAGGAGAAAAATGGATGAGCGGCAACACGCAAAAAGAAGGAATCTACAGAACAGCAATGCGGATTTGCAGAATGTGGGGAGTGGCAGAAACTTTGGATAGCGGGATACCGCCTTATGAAACTCCCATAGCTACACAGTCTGCGGAGAATGAAAAGCTGGTTCTGCAATGGGCAGAGGAATATGTACGGCTACGTGAGAATGGCGAAGAACTCTGGAGATTCTTTGAAAAGAAGATAAAGAATCTACGCAAGCTGGAGCAGAAATAGTACTATTATCATTTCTACAGGGGAATTATCATTTCCTTATATCTTCTATATTACTATGCCTGCAAAAATCACAGAAAGCACAAGTGTTGTCTGAAAAACATACCGAAGGACTTGTTGGAGGTTCATGTGGTATGGGTATTGCGTGAGTTTTTAAGGGACGATGAAAACCTCATAAGTCTTGCGGTAGATATTTCGGAATATTACAAAAAGCTATATACGGACAATGGCTATATTGCGGTCTTGGAGAATGAGCTAAAGGAGACGGAAAAAGGAATTGCCAATTTGATTAAAGTCATTGAAAAAGGTGTGATTTCAGATGCCGTGACAAGCCGTCTGGAGAAGCTGGAGAAAGACAAAGCCAATCTGAAAGAAGCCATGGAAGCTGAAAAATTAAAATACGCTCTGGCAGAGGACGAGAACAGCATCAAGAAATATTTCGATATGTATGCAAAAGCCGACTTTGATGATGAGGACACCAGAAACAAAATTCTGGACTACTTCATAGATAAGATATATGTATATAATGACCGTTTGGTTATTACATGGTGGTATTGCGATGACAGAACAACCATTGAACTGGATACGCTAACGGAGATCACAGAACTCCAGGACAAAAGGTCTAACAGAAAGTGTTCGACATTGACACAGATAACTCCATAGAAAAAGTGCCGTTTTTGCGGCACTTTTTATTTTTCGTGTGTGCATTATTGAGGACTGATTCGCTGCAAAAGAGCATCCTGCAATACCTGTGAAAAGTTAATATTCATTGCAACAGCAGCTTCATTCAGCCATTCGGGAATAGTCAATGTTTTTTTAACAGCTTTGTTATTAAAACGTTTGCGATATTCCAGGGTATCGCATGCAACCATACTTAAAAAGGAATCCGCAGTAACTTTGATGCCTGACATTTTGGAGGGCTGTGGAATGGGGCGTTGGTCCTTTTCATATCCATAGAGAATAAGCGCGAGGGCATCTTCAGCCATAAACAGAGCATCAGCCAGTGTGTCGCCGCAGGTATAACAACCTTCCAAATCGGGAAAATATACAGAATAACCTCCATCTGGTTCAGAAGTAAAAATAGCGGGATAAACATATTTAGACATAAGAATCTCCTTTCTAAGAATCCATTCCGGCATCGCGCAAAATAGCAATGGCAGTTCCGGTTTTTATTTCCTTTTTGTGTCGAGGAACAGCAAACTGTTTTCCCGTCACAGAGCTATACCAAATATCATGATTGCTTCCGTGGCGGATAAGAGAACAACCATTTTTCTTTAATAGTTTTAGCAGTTCGTTTGTTTTCATTGATATCCTTTCTTAAATTATAATACGTGTAAACACGTGTGTCAATAAGCAGAAAAAAACACCTCAAATAATAAGCCTAAATGTTTAGATGATTGGCATATTATTTGAAGTGTTTTTAGATATTTTTAGCATACTGTTTTTTGAAAAAATTGTCAATGAAAAGAAGAGGTCAGATGAAAAATGTGGTATAATTTCTAAAGAGTTTTACAAGGGAGTAATTGACAAGCTATGAAAATGAAACATAACAGACCTCAGAAACGTTTGATAACACAATTGTCACTATGGCTGGCACTGCTATTGACATTTACCGGCTGTGCGGAAAGCACCGTCACGCCGCAGGATAATACCTATACGATAGAGCAGCCGGCGACGATCCCCTACGAATTGCTGGAAGCATCGGAGACTGCAGCATCGGAACCCGAATCCGGACAGTCACAGGAAAACGCTTCAGATACACAAGAATCGCAGCAGGTCACATCTGCAACAGATGTTCCGACAGGAGAGGGCACGTCAGCATTTTCCATTTGGGAGATTCCGGCATACTCCGGCATGCCTTATACAGAGGTCAATGGCAACAAACCTTATTTCACAGAGGCAGATCTGACCACACAGTCCTTCGAGACATACAGCGAGCTGGACAGCCTGGGGCGCTGTGGCGTGGCATATGCCAACGTAGGACAGGACCTGATGCCGACGGAACCGAGAGGGGAGATCGGAGCCGTGAAGCCTACCGGATGGCATCTGGTGAAATACGATAACGTGGACGGAAAATACCTATACAATCGCTGCCACCTGATCGCCTACATGCTGGCGGCGGAAAACGCCAATCCGCAGAACCTGATCACAGGAACCAGATATCTCAACGTGCAGGGAATGCTCCCTTTTGAGACGAAAGTCTGCGATTATGTCAAAAATACAGGGAATCATGTCCTGTACCGTGTCACTCCCATATTTGACGGGGATAACCTGCTGGCAGACGGTGTCCTCATGGAAGCCTATTCTGTGGAAGATGTCGGAGAGGGAATCCAATTCTGTGTATTTGCCTACAATGTGCAGCCGGGGATCGGTATTGACTATGCCACCGGAGATAACTGGGCGGAGAGCAACGCGGCATCCCAGGAAGCGGCAGCACCCATTGTGATAGAAACACCGACACAACAACCCCAGACAGACACTACGGTGCAGATCACACCGGAACCGTCAGTGCCACAGGAATCACAGGAAACTACCTACGTGCTGAATACCAACACCATGAAATTCCACTATCCGTCCTGCTCCAGCGTGGATCAGATGAAGGAGAAAAACAAAGAGATATATACCGGCAACAGAGAAGATATCATCAATATGGGATATATGCCCTGTAAGCGGTGTAATCCTTAATCGGCAAGTGAATTAGATATAGCAGAAAAGGACCTTCGAGATATTGATAACAGCCTCGAAGCTCCTTATTATTTGCTTAGTAAAGATAAGAATATGATTTGCGTCAACAGTTTTCGTATACTTGCAAACATTCTGCAAATGCTATAGACTAAGACTAGTTTCTATATCTATTTGAATCAGAACAAAGGAGTATATGTTATGTGTACAGCGGCAACTTATAAATCACAGGATTTTTATTTCGGCAGAACTTTTGATTATGAATTTAACTATGGGGAAGAGGTAACGGTAACACCACGCAATTATCCTTTTCCGCTACGGCATCAGAATGCCCTGACGGAGCATTATGCCATGATCGGCATTGCTCATATGGCAGGGGATTATCCTTTGTACTATGATGCAGTGAATGAGAAAGGACTCGGCATGGCGGGACTGAATTTCCCGGGAAATGCAGTATACAGCAAAGTGCAGACAGGTAAGGACAACATCGCCCAGTTTGAGTTCATCCCCTGGATTCTGGGGCAGTGTGCCAATGTGCAGGAAGCCAGAGTATTGTTATCCCATATCAATCTGGTGGATACGCCCTTTAATGAAAAATATCCGGTTTCTCCACTGCACTGGATTCTGGCAGACAAGGAAGAGGCCATTACGATCGAGTCTGTGCAGGAGGGACTGAAGATTTATGACAACCCGGTGGGAGTATTGACGAACAATCCCCCGTTTCCAATCCAGATGTTTCGTTTGAACGATTATATGTCCCTGTCTTCCGAATCACCGACAAACCGTTTTTCCGCAGATCTGAAGCTGAAGCCGTACAGCAGAGGCATGGGAGCCATGGGACTGCCCGGGGATCTGTCTTCTGCATCCCGTTTTGTACGGGTGGCATTCACGAAGATGAATTCCCTGTCCGGATTGTCTGAGTCGGAGAGCGTCAGCCAGTTTTTCCATATTCTGGGGAGCGTGGATCAGACCAGAGGATGCTGTCAGCTGGACAAAGGGGAGTATGAGATCACTATCTACACTTCCTGCTGCAATGCAGACAGAGGAATTTACTATTATACGACCTATGAAAATCATCAGATTACTGCAGTAGATATGTACCGGGAGAATCTGGACAGTGATCGTCCTGTCCATTACCCGCTGGTACCGGGAGAACATATTTTATTGCAGAATGCTGCAGCAGGAAGCGCGGAGGAAAACCAGTAATGGATGTACAGAAAGAACAGGAGCAGCAAAACCGGACGGATCATGTAGTGTCCGGATTTGCATTCTATTCAGAGAAAGATGCCAGACTGGCAGAGCAGGAGAGACAGAAGATTGCTTATCTGGATAAGCGGATCGATCGGACAAATCTGGAGTCCGTACTGGTTATTTATAAAAAAGCATTGGATGACAGGGTGTTCCGCACTCCGGTAGGTTTGGAATACCTCAGGGAATTGCAGGGAGAACTGAAAGCAGAGCAGGATCTGTTGGGAGAAGAGATTCCGCCGATCCCTCTGTGGACGAACTTTGCGGACACCAGGGAAAAAACGTCTCCTGCCAGAAGAAGAATCAAACCGGCACCGGAAGAAAATAAAAATACGACGTTCCGGCTGTCTCTTATTATGAATATTGTGATGGTCATTGCAATTATTGCAATGTTTATCATCACGCTGAATTCCGATCAGCCCAATGTCCTGAATTATGAAAGAAATCTGCAGAACAAATATGCCACCTGGGAGCAGGAACTGACCCAGAGGGAGCAGACGGTACGGGAAAAGGAAAGAGAATTACATATAGAGACCGAAGTTTCACAAAATTGACATATTTACACGTTATAGTGTAAGTATTCAGGAAAGCCTCGAAGAGGTGATTTTGCGAATGGGGCTGAATAGTTACTATCTCAAGATAGGAGGGTGAGGGTGTATGGACAGACTGAAAGTACTGGTAGTAGATGATGAGAGCAGAATGCGTAAGCTGGTCCGGGATTTCCTGGTGAAGAGCAATTTTGATGTGCTGGAAGCCGGTGACGGTGAGGAAGCACTGGATATTTTTTATAAAGAAAAAGATATCGCATTGATCATTCTGGATGTGATGATGCCGAAGATGGACGGGTGGCAGGTGTGCCGGGAGATCCGGGTGAACTCCAAAGTACCGATCATCATGCTGACAGCCCGCGGAGATGAGAGAGACGAACTGCAGGGATTTCAGCTGGGAGTGGACGAGTATATTTCCAAGCCCTTCAGTCCCAAGATTCTGGTGGCCCGAGTGGAAGCAATCCTGCGCAGAACAAATCAGCTGGGACAGGAAGAGGCTCTGACCTGCGGCGGCATTACCGTGGATAAGGCGGCACACCGCGTGATCATTGATGGAAAAGATGTGGATCTAAGTTACAAGGAATTTGAACTCCTGACCTATTTTATGGAAAATAAAGGCATTGCCCTGTCCAGAGAAAAGATCCTGAACAATGTGTGGAACTATGATTATTTTGGGGATGCCCGTACCATAGACACACATGTGAAAAAACTGCGCAGCAAACTGGGCGAGGAAGGCAATCTCATAAAGACCATATGGGGCATGGGGTACAAGATGGATGAAACAGCGGAATAAACAACAAAAGAGAAAAGTACATTCTATCAGGGGACAGTTTGCCTGGATCTTTATCGGCCTGATGATCGGTACGATCCTGCTGTGCCTGATGATCAACTATTTATTTCTGGGAAAAGTCTATATGCAGAGCAAACTGGATGTTATTCATGATGCTTACGGAACCATCAAGCAGGCAGCGGAGAGCGACAGCTATGACACGGAAGAATTTGCCAGAGAACTGGATGATGTGTGCAGAAGCTACAACATGACGGTATGCGTTATGGATGTGAATTCCAATATGAAATATGTGTCCATCAACGGCGGTGAGAGACTGGAAAACCGCCTGATCGGTTATGTATTTGGACTCAGCATACCTTTCAATGACCAGAGGGTGATCGAGAACGGCGATGATTATGTGATCAAGAGAACCGGACAGGAGGACAAGGAATATCTGGAAATCTACGGAAGACTGAATACCGGCATTTCTTTTATTATGCAGACACCTCTTTCCAGTATTCAGGAGAGTGCAAAGATCGCCAACCGCTTCTATGCCCTTGCAGGATGTCTGGGAGCAATGGCGGGTGGTATTATTATCTGGTTCGTCTCCCGAAGTGTGACCAAGCCGATCCTGGAACTGAATAATATTTCGAAACGGATGGTACAGCTGGATTTTGAGGCAAAATATCAGGGGAAGGCACATAATGAGATCGATCTGTTGGGAGAGAATATCAATAAGTTGTCCGATTCCCTGGAGAAAACCATTTCGGAACTGAAGACAGCGAACAATGAATTGCAACGGGACGTGGAGAAAAAAGAAGCCATTGACGAAATGCGCAAGGAATTTCTGGCCAATGTATCCCACGAACTCAAGACCCCCATTGCGCTGATTCAGGGTTATGCGGAAGGGCTGCAGGAGGAGATCAATGACGATCCCGAGAGCAGGCAGTTCTATTGTGATGTCATCGTGGACGAAGCAGCGAAGATGAACAACATGGTGAAAAAGCTTCTGACCCTGAACCAGCTGGAATTTGGTAATGATGTGGTGGCCATGGAGCGGTTCGACCTTACGGCGCTGGTGAAAAATTATATCCAGTCAGCGGCAATTCTGACAAAACAGCATGAGATCACTGTGCGGATGGAAGAGTATCCGCCGATCTATGCATGGGCGGATGAATTTAAAATAGAAGAAGTGTTCATGAACTTTTTCTCCAATGCGGTCAATCATTGTGAAGATGATAAGATCATCGAAGTGAAAATGGAACAAAAGGACGGCAAAGTACGGGTATCTGTATTCAATACAGGCAAACCGATCCCGGAGGACTCTATCCACCATATCTGGGAGAAGTTCTACAAGGTGGATAAGGCAAGAACCAGAGAATACGGAGGCAGCGGTGTGGGATTGTCTATCGTGAAGGCCATCATGGAATCCATGAACCAGCAATTCGGTGTGAACAATTACAACAACGGCGTGGAATTCTGGTTTGAGTTAGAGACAAAATAGTAAATATAAAGGATATATTTTTATATGAGGGAAGAACAGATACAGGAGGCACCGGTAAAGGTACTGTTAGTCGGTGTGGATGTCGGTGAAGAACCGGATTTTGAGCGTTCCATGGAGGAACTGGCAAGTCTGGCGGAAGCTGCGGAAAAAGAAGTGGCCGGTCAGATTGTACAACGGCTGGATCATGTCAATAAAGCGTTATATATCGGCACCGGAAAAGTGACAGAGGTGCGCAGGCTGGCAGAAGAATGCGGGGCACAGGAGATTGTGTTTGATAATTCTCTGACACCTTCACAGGTAAGAAATCTGGGAAATGAACTGGAACTGCCGATCATCGACCGGACTAATCTGATCCTGGATATATTTGCCATCCGGGCCCAGACAAGAGAGGCAAAATTACAAGTGGAGACAGCCAGACTGCAATATATGCTGCCGAGACTGGTAGGAATGTATGATGCACTGAGCAGACAGGGCGGTGCCAGTGGCAGCATGAGTAATAAGGGCACCGGTGAGAAAAAGCTGGAACTGGACAGGCGTAAGATCGAGCATCGTATCACAGAACTGAAAAAGGAACTGGAAGATGTGGGACGTACCAGAGAGGTGCAGCGGAAAAAGAGGCAGCAGTCCCGCATCCCGCAGGTGGCTCTGGTAGGATATACCAATGCGGGAAAGTCTACAATTCTGAACCGTATGGTAGAGCAGTTCGGCGAATTGCCGGATAAAACGGTCATGGAAAAGGATATGCTGTTTGCTACACTGGAGACCAGTGTCCGCAGTGTGGATACCGGACATAATAAGCCTTTTTTCCTGACGGATACGGTTGGATTTATCAACAAGCTGCCCCACGGACTGGTAAAAGCCTTCCGCTCTACACTGGAAGAGGTGAAGTATGCGGATCTGCTGATCCAGGTGGTGGATTTCAGCGATGAAAATTACAGACAGCAGATGCAGGTAACTGCTGATACCTTAAAAGAACTGGGAGCAGGTGACATTCCGCAGATCATAGTGTATAATAAGGCAGACAAATGTGAGATGGAACCACTGCCGCAAAAGAGACAGGACAACTGGTATCTGGCGGCAGGACTTAATATCGGTATCCGTGAACTGGCAGAGGCTGTTGAACAGAAAGTCTATGCGGATAATGCAGAGTGCGTATTTCTGATCCCGTACAGTGCAGGAAATGTGGCTTCCTATCTGATGGAACAGGCGCAGATACTTTCCAGAGAGTATAGGGAGGACGGTATTCTGATCCATGCGGACTGCCATAGACAGGATATGGACAGATACAGAGAGTATATAGTGTTATAAGATCACAGAAATTACAATGAGGGAAGGATAAAAGATGGAGACCAATACACAACAGGAACGAGCAAAGAGACTGGAACAACAGGCAAGAGAATACCTGATGCAGTCCAATGATCCGATATTTACCAGGTATTTACAGCAATTACTTCCAAGAATACAGAGACAGCCGGAATATGTAGAACAGCTACAGGCAGAACTGGATAAAAGCGTGGAATTCTGGTACCAGAGACAGCAGATCAATGCAAACAGAGGCGGAGAAACCGGAGCGGAGTCATCTGTGCCGCAGCAGAGTGTACCACAGGAGACAGCCGCCGGAGAACAGCAGACAGCCGGGCAATCACAGACACAGCCAGTGGGGCAGTTTACCATGCAACAGGTGCAGGCACCGGCGACGCAGGCTCCGGCACAGAAGAAGCAGAATGCGGAATATCTGGTCGCAACCATTGCATTGTCGGTGGTTGGCGGAATCTTTATTCTGACCGCACTGGTATTGCTTGGTATGTATTTTATGAACGGCTGGATCAAAGGTATTTCTTTATATGCAGTTTCCCTGGGAGTGGTATTGATCGCAGAATTACTGATCCACAGAAAGCTTCCGAAACTGGCCCGGATCTTTTCGGCTATCGGTATAGCGGCGTTATATCTGTCGACCATGATCAATACGATTTCCCTACATAATTTCGGTATGCTTCCTGCAGCGGCGATCATTGCAGTGATCACAGTGGGCACGGTTTTACTGAGCAGAAAAAGGGATTCCCTGATACACAGAATGCTGGGAATCGCAGCATGCTGGCTTTGTGCGTATCCGCTTTTCGGTTCTTCATTGCTTTCGGAGCCGGAAGGCCTGCTGGTGCTGGCATTGATTCTGTTACTGAGTGTACTGAGCATCTGTGTGCCGGTAAGAAGATATCATACGGCTTCGCAGTTGATACAACTTGTCAGCACTACGATCCTTTTCCCGGTAACGGTATCCTGTGTGATCAGTACACAGGGAATGCCGGTCTGGGTGACAGCAGCTGCATTTGGAACCTTTTTCCTGATCGCACATCTGATCCTGGTAGTGCAGAGCAATTACATACTAAAAGAAAAACAGGCGGGCCATGCAGTGAATGAAAACGGCTTGCTGGCAATCTATATAGCATTTCTTCTGGTAGCCGGAATTACAACCGGTACGGCGATGAACAATTATTGGGGAAGAGCGGAGAACGACGCGTATATCGGAATCATCGCCCTGACGGGAATGGCGTTTGTAGTCGCGGTTCTTGCGGGAATTGCCATACGTGGAACGTGGAAAAAATGGCTGCCCTGTTACTTTTTCAGTTTTGTTGCGGTATGTGCCTTTTCTGTAATAGAAAGTAACTGGCCGATACTCATATGCCTGACAGCGTTGCTTTTACTGACGAAGATACTGACCCGTTTTGCGGAAGGCGGACTGAGGGCACTGGATGTGATCGTTACATCACTGTACTGTATTGAACTTCTGGCAAACGGAAAGGAAATACCGTATGCATACCTGCTCCTTGCGGGAACCATCCTCAGTATGTTCCTGGTCTATGGATGGACAACGATACAGGAGCTCCTGCTTACTTTTTCCCTGGCATTTTTTGCAGCGGCCAATTTGATGCCGATGCTAAAGCTGCCGGCTTTTGCGGGGATACTGTTTGTAAGTATATTGCTGTTTAATAATGTGAAATATATGCGCGGGAAAAACATCCTGGTATTTAATGTATTTGTAATGGTGGGGCAGATCGGAGCGTTGATCGCTCTGGCAAATCCGGTGTACCGGAACTCTTATCTTACTTATCTGTGCATGTTTGTGTTTGTACTGGCTTATCTGGTACTGACATTGCAGGAGAGATACTATAAGAAGTTTAAACGCAGAGAACTGATCATTGTGATCTTTCTGACCTATATGGCACTGATCGTTAAGACCAATGTTCCCGTGATCAATAGTGTTCTGATCATGCTGATTGCGCTGGTAAGTGTAACACTGGGCTTTTTGAAAAAAGATAAGCCGGTAAGAATATATGGACTAGTGCTTTCTTTGTGCACTTGTGGTAAAATAGCATTATATGATTACTGGGGAGCACCGGTATTGCAGAAAACGGTCCTTTTCTTTGCAGTGGGTGTGATCGCACTGGCGATTGCCGGGATTTATATCGTACTTGAGAAAAATACAGGAAACAATGGAAAAACAGACAGGGAAGGATAGAAGAATGACAGGAAACAAAAAGAGGATTGTATGCGGAGCGTTATTGTGTGTAATGGCGCTTGGCATGACAGCCTGCGGAAATGAAATTCCGGATCTGACAGAAGCGGAATCACAAAGAGTCGGAGAATATGCGGCGGTAACTCTCTTAAAATATGATGCGAATCACCGGAGCCGTCTCGTGGACCCGGAAATCGTCATTGCAAAACTGGAAAAAGACGCGGCCAAGGAAACCGGAAGACAGGAGAATGCACAGACGGAAGAGAAGCCTGCGGAATCGACTGCTTCAGAAGCCCAGGCACCTACCGCACAGGAGGATATTACCACCAGTCTGGAGGATTTCTTCGGACTTGCGGAGGGAGTGACCTTGACATACAGAGATTACCAGATAGCAGACTCTTATCCGGAGGACGGATCTACAGAGGATTATTTTGCGTTGGATGCATCCACCGGGAAAAAGCTTCTGATATTGAACTTTGAACTGACCAACGGAACAGACCAGGAGGAAAATGTTGATTTCCTGAGTACCGCATCCAGATACATCATTACTGTAAATGACGGCACACGTGGAAATGCATTGACCACAATGCTGCCCAATGACATGTCTACGTATGTGGAAACCATGGCTCCCGGTGAGACACAGGGATTGGTCCTGCTACTGGAAGTAAATGAAGATATGGCAAATGGGATACAAAACATTTCTCTTCGTCTCAAAAATACATCAAATGAATATACAATTCAACTTTTATAGGCATATATACTGTAAATTATGAGAAAAAGAGAAAAGACAATAAGATCCAAAATGACAAAAAAGCCCATGATTATGGGCTTTTTTACTGCTTTTGCAAAATTGTTTGAAAAATATGCAAAATAATGTTGACAAGTGGGGCACAGGGTGATATACTCAGATTCGTTGTTGAGGCAGCGCCGAGACAACACAACAGCTCGAAAGAAACTTGAAAAGATTTCAAAAAAAGTTG
>OGHH01001304.1_pt1 | contig 19154 bp, 16 predicted proteins | sample 1571471 | NCBI WGS metagenome assembly OGHH01 (sample SAMEA2581936, study PRJEB24529) | metagenome | biome: Human gut stool | place: China | collected 2011
ACTACCAGCAGCCGGGCCTCGTACATGGAAAATATCTTCTGGATTTTGCTGCTCAATATTGCGACACTAATTATGAGATTGATATTCAGTTTCCATATGTACTCTGTGTGTACTCAGGAGTGAAAGAGAAAATTGCCGCACAAGAAGTGCGAAAAGAAATAGAAAGCAATAAGCTTTCAGCTTTGCGTAAAGTTGGCAATGAATTGGACAATCCTGAGTCAGGATGGAAACAAATCAATTCAGAGGAAGAGAGGTATTTTCTAATTACGTCGCACGGTACCGGTCCGGTTATTCAGGACGGCGTTGAAGTCACCGTCAGAGTTCGCTATCCGGGGAAAGACGGTAAGCCGGAAAAATTTGACGAACTAAAGACTTTCTTGGTAACTAAGGACACCGTCGGATTCAAAGGTCTGAGACAAGGTAGTTCGTTGATTATTGCGTCTAACGGTGAGAAGAAGCTTTTTGAGTTTGTCGATATTCTTAAGGTTACAAAACTGAAACCGTGAGGTTGCAATTAGAGGTTGAAGCAAAAACCAGTCCGAAGCATGTGCTTTATTTTTCTGCTTTTCTTTTGTCTAGCCTGAACCTAAAAATTCTTACTTAAAAACATATAGATAATTATTTCACGTTATTTAATGTTATTTAATTTCTATCCGTTGTTTTGTATAGTATTAGACGTAGGAGGCTCTAGATGGGCGCGAAATGGACAATCACAGGTTTGACCTACGACAGGGATAAGGCTGAGAGAAGAGTTGATGGTAACAATCCTCAGGTGAGTTGCCCTGTTTTGTTTTCCGCTCAGTGTGCCAGCTTTACTTGTTTTATGACTTCTGACATTAATCCAAGTATGGAGAGGTCTCTTATCTGGGAAAAATCGCCTCAATTGTTTCTAGATGCCGAAGAAAAGGAGGCTCCTGATGGTCGAAATGAACGTTCCATTGTTGCTTCGGCTTTGTCCGGCCCAGAAGTTCTCGAGCTTTTGAATGCTGAGGCATATCTCAGGCTTTCAAGAATGGAGATTGCGGACAACAAAGAGGAACAACTCCGTTATCTTGAAAAGCTCAGCTTGATTAAAAAGTCAGGGTTAACGTATGAGATTCCGCTTTTTAGCGCCTACCTCTTAGCTCGAAATTTATCGGACTTCGATCGACTGGCTGGAAAGCGGGTTCGGATTGTCTCATACAGCGGTAACGATAATTTGACTCCTGTTGTCTGTGACAAAGAGTTCAAAGAAGGAATCGTCGAGGCGTTTAAATCAGTCTACCGGGAGCTCAATGGTTTGATTCCGGGCCGCGAACGCATTGATCCAGAAAGCGGAAGAAGGTTAATTGAATTCTCGATACCAAAAGCTGTCCTTAGGGAGGTGCTTTGCAATGCCTTTGCTCACCAAGATCTATCTTCCGAAGGCGACGGGATACTTGTAGAAATTTATAAAAATAGAGTCGAGATAACAAATTCAGGCAAACCAGTCTTGGATCAACTTCATTTTCTTGATGGCGGTCCCGTTACAAAGAATGAAAAAATTTTTACTGAAATGAAGAATCTTGGCTTAGTTGATGGACAAGGCCACGGCTGGAGAAAAATCGTTAAGGAACTTGAATCTCGTAGTCTTCCGGCTCCTGGAATTAAGGTCAGGAAAAATTCAATAACAGTGACGCTTTGGTTTGAAAAACCATTGAAGCTCCTTTCATTGGATCAAAGGAACTGGACGGTATATTTGCACACCGTGCTGAGATATCTGCTCAACGAGCCTGCGAATAATGCGTCTCTCAGACAGAGGCTGAATTTGCCTGAGTCGAAATCTTCCACCGTTAGCAAGTTGTTCAGACAGACAGCAGAAGGAGGTCTTGTGAAACCCTTTGATAAGCATTCTTCCAATAAGACAAAGAGGTACGTTCCTGTTTGGTGTCAGGACTCGTCTCAAATTCCCGTGAAAACTAAGGATTATGAAAAGCTGAAGCTAGAAAAAGAGAAGACAAAAAACTCTCAGAATCCCTCGTCAAACAAAGCCTTCATCGACCAGGAAGACGAGCAACTTATTCAAAAAGCCCGTCAGCGCTTGAAAGAACAGGGATCTATTCGAGTCAGGATTGAAGACTTGTGATTAGCGCCCTTACTTTGATATACGGAACCGCAAAAAAACTGGTGCTCCCGGAAAACCAGAAATCGACAGTGAGGAATTGGATTTGATCAAATGCAAACTGACAAGGCAATGGCATTACGATAAATACAAACAGGAGTTCTTATGTCGAATCTGATTTCCGCGCAGTCCACTTTAAATGACAGATACCAGACAACGATCCCCGAAGTCGTGAGGAATGTTCTGAATTTAAGCAAGAGCGACACACTTGTATATTCTGTTGATTCAGACGGGAAAGTTGTAATCAGCAAGTTAACTAGTTGTGAAGACGATCCCGTCTTGAATAACTTTTTAGGTTTTCTTGCCAAGGACATAGAAAATTCTCCGCAGAACTTAGTTCCTATGACAGTTGAGAAGTTTGTGAAAATTTCTTCTCTCGTAGAAGACATTAAGATTGATCTCGAGACTCCTTTGGATTCAGACGATGATGAATGAAAAGTCTTCTTGGAGGATATTTTTTTCAACCGGCCTCTGAGAAACAATTTTCTTCTCTGACTGCTAAAGTAGAGCTTTTGAAAAACAAATATCCTGACAGTTATCAAAAGAAAAAAAGTACAAAAATTCTTGCAGCCATAAGGCAAATAATCATCACGTTATCTATAGACCCGACGCAGCCGATTTTCAGGCAGGGAAAGACGTTGGGAGATCAATATCTAAATTGGCACAGGCTGAAATTTTTCCAGCAGTACAGGTTATTTTTTCGCTATCAGACTTCAGCCAAAATCGTTGTAATCGGTTGGGTTAACGGCGATTCAACATTACGGGCCTACGAATCAAAAAACGATGCCTATAGAGTTTTTGCAAGGATGCTCGACAACGGCAATCCTCCTTCAAATTGGGATGAACTGCTTTCGGCATCTCACGAGTGCGACTTTGAACTTTGAACCATTTACAGAATGCCTATAAAAAGCCAAAAATCAGCGGTAGGCAGGAAATAGATTTAGGCAAATAAGCTCCTTAAGTTCTTAAGAATTTAAGGAGCAGATGATTAATTCTTTACTTCCCTTTCTATTCGAGCTTCTCGGTAGCCAAGTCCGCCTGCAAGAGAATTAAGTAACAGAGTGCTCATTCCTCTTTGTCCATCGTGGTAGCCAATAGAAGCGTCGTTAATACGTTCTTGTCTCAATTCAGTCATCGCATTCTGGTTCATAAGTCCTATTGCATTTGCCTCTTCCTGCTCATCAAATTTCTTGTTGAAATCTTTCAATCCCGAGTTTAACGAGGACGGCTGGAAAGAGGCGTCTTCGGCCTTGTCTTTAAACAATTTTTCTTGTTTTCCGAGGACTGCTTCTCCCTTGTGCTGCAAAGCAGATAAGGAGCCTCTTCCTTGACGTTTAAGAGCGTTTTGTTCAAGACCGGTTTCTTGTATTTGTCCAGGACCTAAGTGACGGACATCTGCAGCGCGGTCGTAAGAATCAGCGGCAGCTGAAGCACTTAAATGCTCTCGCTTATCAGAAGAATCGAAAAGAGCTTTAAGGTGAGATTCTGCCGACAACTTGTCTGAAGACAGTAATTTCTGCATAACCAAGATGTCGTTATTGACGGCAGTTTGATTTGTTCCGCTTAGGTTCTCTGACTGAGATCGAGAAGCAGAGAACGTCTCTGACAGCATTCGGCTTTGATCATTAGAGGAGCGATAGGCCTTATCCAATGCCGCGGAGAAGTTTTTAGCGGCTCGGCGCATCTCATCATTTGAAGTTGAGGCGGCAATTTCTTTTGCCGTGCTCTTGAGCGCATGGTAGGCCTCAGCCTTCTGATGCTGAGTCGCGGCGCTTTGAGACCCCGTTGCAGTGTCTACGAACTGCTGAGCAGTTTTCGCCTCCAGACCGATTCCCATTCCTGCAGCTTCAGCTGCTCCGCGAAGATGGGACATCGCATTTTGTACTTGGCGTGCAACAGGTTTTCCTTCGGGATCTTTGCTTTGCGTCGAAACGGCTCCGAGTACGGCCGGACTACTTTGAGCTGCGGCTAAGTTTAGATTCTCAGACGAAGCGGAAGAAGCTCCCTTTGCATCTTTGGCAGCTTCCTTTGCCGCATCTGTGGAGAACTGTGCTTCGCCGCCTCCGGCTTGAAGTTTTGCTCCGCTCGTGAATGCCAAGTTCTCGGAATTCGATAAGCCTCTGGATAAGGTTGAAGATTCTCCAGTGCTCTTCGAATAAGAAGATGAAGACGAACCGGCGGTAGACTGTCCGGCGCTCAGACGTTCGGATAATCCTTGGCTCATGGCACGAGCAAATTCACGGCTGACGGCATTTGAAGAAGAGGCAGCCGAAGACAGAGAAAGAGCCTGACTCTCGGAAGCGGTCAAAGTTGTTGCGGCAGAAGATGCAGTTCCCGTGGTTCGGCTGTGCGTTAATGCACCGGAAGAAGAAACGCCCAAATCAATAGATGTTCGAGCCATACCTGTCACTGTTCCGGTTTCATCTCGGGTGACGGAGCCATAAGCTGTCTGAGATTTAGAAGTATATGGATCACTCCAGGAGGAAGAAAGGTCGGATTTATTTGCGGAAGCAGAGTTCATGGATGTATTTCCTATAGAGATGTTTCCGGCATTGAAGTTTCCGGCAGCGGCTTGAGCGGAGGCGCCGGAAGAAGCAACTTGTGCAGGAGCCATTAAACCTGTGGCCATAGAGACGAAAGCCATATCGCTGCCTTTGGCAAGTGCAAAGGCAATCACAGGGATCAAAAGCATGATGCTTCCGGCAATGGCTTGGGATGTGGCGCCGGCTTCACGAATGATTCCGGCTGCCAGCAAAGTACTTCCGCCGAACTCGGATTCAGCGGATTGGCGTCTACGGAAATCATCAGATAGTTAGCGACAGAGAGAAGCGGTGCCCAGAGCTGGAACCAAATCAGCAATACAAAGAACGATCTAAAAACCGCTCCGGCAGCGCTTCCCGCGGCCACCATCAAAAGGAGCATTAGAGGGAAGGCAGCAATGACGATGAATTCAACGCAGTTGCGGATTTTAGGGAGGCTGTGTTCTGCTAAACGCGCCAACGTGCGGTAATTGATTTCTGACGTGAGGTTGGCTTGAGAAGCGGAATATTTAGCGGCAAGATCCAGCGGGGCGCCGGCCTGTGCGGCGATGGATGCCATGCCGCGCGGAAGCGCGGTGAGCATGACGGAATGCTTGAGGCTTTGTTCCAAGGAACGAGAAACACCGAGCAGGAGGGCTTCGCTCTGAGGAAGCGTCCGTCGAATGACGTCGGCGGGATCAATTCTTTCCGGTACTAAGACGGTACCGAGACGCTTAGACAAGAAGTCGAGTTCAACAGTGTTGAGATGCTGGTCCAGACTTTGGAGTGCCTGATCGCATCTTTGGACGGTGCCGTCTGAAGAGACGGAAGAGCGTGCCGGATTGATCCAGCCGTCTGCGGAAATCGTGGCTGAGTGGCTGAGGTCGGCCGCTTTGTCGGGATGATCCAAAAGTTCGGGTCCTATGCAGTCGGCAATCACCCGATCCGTTAGAGCGTGGCCTTCCGGTGTGACGGGGCCGGCGGCTAAGAGACTATTTAAGGCACGCTGAGGATAGACCAAGCCGAACTTGGAGAATCGTTCGGCGTCCGGCAGAGAGAAAGCGGTTTCGAAGCTTTCGGTGAGAAAGTGGCCGATCTTAGAGGTCGCAGACGCAAAGAAGCCGACGCCGAAGGGCACGTTGCTCACGACATAAACATCAGCGCTTCGTTCGTCGTGTACAGCGACATCCACTTTAGGGACGAGCATGACGGAATAAAACAAGACGGTAGCAAAAAGATAAACCTTTGAAGCCAACCCCTGCCACTTCAGAAGGGCGCCGGTGAGCGTGACAAGAAAACCGGCGAGTACGGCGGTTTTAAGCAGACCTTCGTAGGAGGAGCCGGAGCAAATCGAAACAAGCGCTTCGAATAAGTCTCGGATTTGGCCTCCGTTCCAGTAGGCGTAATAGTCCATCACCATTAGAGGTTTTCTCCGAAGGAAAGGTTCGCCGCTAAGTCAGCGGCTAAAGCGCCTTTGACACTTCTTTCTAAGTGTTCAATCTGCGTGATGAAAGAATGGGCTCGGCTCATCTGCTGAAAGACCGCATCGCTGCGCGATGCGATATCCTTACGGACTTCATCGATTCTTGCCTCAATGACCTTTAGGTGTTCGGCGGCAATGACGCCGGTCTGAGAAGCGGAAGAGGCTGAGGCTGCTGCCTTGATGTCTAAAGACAGACGATCCATGGCTCGGATGACGGCCTCAAAAGCGGCGGCTTCGACATAGATGCGCACGATGTCCTGAGAGAAGCCTAAGTAACGATGAGAAGCGGTGGCATTGATCAGACGGATTAAAGGAATCGTGGAAGACGAAGCTAAAAGCAGCATGTCGGCTTCCGAGACAAGATTGGGGTCACGGTGCAGGATAGAGTTTCTGTAGTTAGAGGCTGCCTTCATGAATTCGTAGGGAAGGTTGACTTCATCGAGCGTGGTCTTTTTAACAGTCAAGCAGCGGTCATCTCCGTCTTCTTCGACACAGCGGAGCCGGAAAGCTTCGCTTTCTAGGACTTGAGTATCGGGGCGTCCGAAAAGAAAACCCACTAAGTCCTGACCGGCAATCGGAATGGCGCGGGTGACGGTATCTTTGCCGCTGCCTTCTCGAACATAAATGACGGTGCCCACGAGTGTCATCATGAGTTCTTTGAGCTCTTTGCTGTAAGAAGCATTAAAGCTGCCGCCGGAAAGCAAGGACCATGTGAGGTTTAACTCCGGAGCATCGACCACATTTCCGCCGGAATCTTTACGGGTCGGCGCGTAATCTAAAACGGCGGCTCCGTCGGTGCGCGTCTTTGCATCAGCTTCAGATGCGTCAGAGACAATGCCTGAAGCCCGCAAGGCATTGCGGGCTTCAAAGCCCGTCTTTTGAATCCATTGTTCTGCGCCGCTCATCTTCAAGAGGTTTTGTGCAGAGGTGCAGGAGTCCTGGAACATATTGGTGTACTGGCGAATCATGTCACGGAAGCTGGTGACTTGTTCATTGAGGTCGGGTGCTAACGACTGAAGGGCAAGCTGAAAAGCTAAGCCCGGAAGGGCGGTCCCGATGTTGCGTAAGAAAGCGACGAATTCTTCTCGAGACGGAATACCGAAGGCGCCAAGAAATAAGTCAATGCCGCCGCAGCCGGCAGACAGAGAAGGCGGAGTGAAATAAAACGCATTGAAGTCTTTGCGCGGGGCTCGATAGACAAATCCGCCGCCTGTGACGGTATTCATGCCGGAAGACTGATAGACACCTGCCGGTGTGACATTGCCTTGAAAAGAACCTGCGGCAGAATAGAAGTCTTTCATGAAGCCTGCGGAAGCGTCTGCAGTGAAGAGACAGGTGCTCAGAGCCAAAGCTGAGAAGAGTTTTGTGAATTTACGGGTCATGGCTGAAGAGGATTAAAGGGACGGAGGGACGGCCTGCGTTGTTACGGGAGTCGCGGCTAAGGCGTCAGGGGCAGAAAAGTTTGTGGTCTTTTGCACAGAGTTTGCGACTTGTGCGCCGCCGAAAAGTGACTCTCCGGGCTTGCTTAGTGCCAGAGTCTGAATACGGTTGATCATGTCTTCGAGCGAAAGCACACCGGAAGAAACTAAGTAAGAAGCGGATTGGTCGCGTTTGACCATGAAGAGTGCAGGAACTCGATCGAGGCCTAAGCCGTTGGTTAAGAGTTTTGAGACGCCGTTGTCAGGAAGCGCATCGGGGAAATGATCATTAGAGGAACCGTCCAGAGATACTGCGAGTACTTCAAAACCAAACGTGTCCTTGAGATGTTTTACCAGAGGAGACTGCAAAGCACAGAAGCGGCAGTCGGAGCGATAGAAGTACATCAGGCCCCAGTCTTGAGCGATCTGAGGAATCTGTTCCTTGCGGGTTTGGTTTCTGTCTTCCTTTAAAGAGACTTGAGCAAAGTTAGCAGCCGGATTAAGGGTTGAGAAATCAAACTGCGGGTTCTGCCAAGAAACGCGGCGGTTCATATCTGTAAAGAGAGCGGCTTTTTCTTGAACGAAATGGTTGACCTCTTGGAAGGCTAAGACGTTGGCTTCCGTCGGAAGAAAGGTCGCGTTCTCCAGTCGTTTGGTGTATTCGGCTCTAAGTTCTGCCGCGCTTAGGATTAAAGAGAGATCGTTAGGCGCATTAGGATCCGGGACTTTCTTCTTTAATTCTTCGGGCGGATAGTAAAGAAAACCGCGGTCTTCAGAGTTCCAAACGTCTTCATCCCAAAAGGAAGCGGCGAGTGACGCAGGCGCAGCGAGCGTTAAGGCCAGTGATAGAAGCAGATAAAGATTTTGTGGTCTTTTGTACATAATTGGGCGTTAGTTTTTAAGATTCTTAGAGGGAGCTTTAGACGATGATGGACGGTTGGGTGTCGCAGTACCCGTGAAGTTGGGATCGACGACGTGTGAGGAGCCGACAGACGGCGGCACGTATGCGCCTAAGTTTTTATCGACCAGATTCTTGGTATGAGCCGTTCCTCGGTCCTGAGCGGCAGCGGAATCAAGTTCGTTCTTTTGGACGATTAAGGCTTCGAATTCAGACAAGTCCATCGCATCAAAATCCAGGCGCTCGAGTTCATCTTGTGTGAAGCCTTCGCACTGAGGATGCTGAGCCGAGCCCCAGCCCTTACCCAACTGAGGACGGCCCTGCTCCTGGAGGATGCGGGCAAGCGGCGAGTTGTAACAGCAGTAGCTTTCTTTTCTTTCGACGCAGGTGACCACTTTCTTAGAGCAGTAGGTTCCGACATAGTGGCAGAGTTTCTGGCCTTTCTTGAGCATTAAGGTTTGCTCTTTAGGTTCGCACTGCAGATAGTCCAATGCGATTTGGACGGCAACGGACATGGCGAAAGAGGTGGGGTCAAAGGTGAAATACATTTGGCCCCCTTGAAGCGTCATTCCGAAACCATAGAAAGAGAGCGACGGATTGTAGATACCGCTCGTTGCATCGCCGTAGAGCATATTCAAGATGCCGGAGGTGGCGTCAGAAGCCGACAAGACGTCATAAACGTAGGGGCTTCCGATGTATTTGACGGTTTCTACCGTCACGTCTCCGGCAAAGCTCATCGCTTTGCCAAAAGCAGACGAATTAGCCGTTCCGGCTTTGACTTTGGTGTCGCAGCACGAGAAGCCTAAGACTTTCTTGGAGCATTCGTCGACTTCCCCGTTAAAGAAGCGGCCGTTGTCGTAGTCGCCGTAAAGGGCGCCTTGGCGCGCCGTCTCAAGCATTGTGATCACTTTAGAGAAGTCAGAATCGGCCGGGTCGCCGGAGCCCTCGCAGATGCCGTCCAAGCATTCGGCGGGACGGCAAATAGTTTCTGTGACAACGGAGCCTTCCTTTTCCTGACAGCGATAAGTGTGGGCGGTGGTCAGGCATTTGCCGACATCATTGACAGCAATGCACTCGGAAGAAACTTTGACGCAGTCTTTATCAGCCTCGAACTTTCCGCAGTCATTTTTCGTCTCTCCTGAGCCGCCGGTTCCGGCGCTGCAGACATAAGTGTGTTCATACTTCCAGCAGTCTTTATAGACGGGGACGCCGTTGATAATCTTTTCTGCCGGGCCTTCAACGCATTCGGTTCGAAGTACTGTGCAGGCCGGATTATCTTTAAGAGGAAGACAGGTGTCCGAGGGTTCAATCGAGCCGATGACAATGTTTGAATCAATGATGTCGACGCCGGGTGCGGAGATTTCGGAGTCGCCTTTGCAGAAGATTTCTTTTTTATAAGCGAGACACTTCGGGCCGTCGCGTTCAATACAAGTTGATTTACGGATTTCGCATTCGGGGAGTTTTTCTAAGGCTTCGCAAGCGTTTTCGTTCAGAGATTTAGTGCAGATATAAATATATTTACGCTGGATGCATTCGCCTTTATCGTTTGTCTGCATGCAGGAATAACCTGAGGCTTTGCAAGTCATACCTTCTGTCGCGGTTTTGCAGGCGAGAAGATCGAAGCCGGGTTTTGCCGGTGTGCCTTCGGGCGTGATGTCATCGCCTTCAATCGGATCGGTATTGACGCAGTGGAACTTCTGCGAATACTGCGCACATGTGCCGTCGGCACCTACGCGTTCGCAGACTTTTTCTCCTACCGGTGTACAGCCTTTAGATGCGAGGATTTGGCAGCTGTTGGAGGCGCCGGGAGCGGCGCAGGCAAAAGCGAGTTCTTTTCTCCAGCATTCTTTATAAACAGCGACGCCGTCGATGATTCTTGTTTCAGGACCTTCAACACACTTTTCTTCTGCGATATAGCAGTCAGGATTGTCTAAGAAACTTGAACAAGCTGTTGTGTCCGATCCGGAGATGATCGTATGAGAACTATCGAGGATTTCGATGTTTTCTGTATCTTTCGCTTCTTCGGAACAGACATAGGTGCTGTTCCAAGACATACAGGTTCCGGTTAGGCTGTAACTGAGACACTCTGATTTTGTCTGATGGCAGCCCGGCGTTTGGTTTAGGCCGGAACAATAATCGACGGTTGAGCTTGAAGTACATTGACGCGTGGTTTGATAATTCCAGCATTCCCGCCAAACTTCAACGCCATTAATAAATTTAGAGCCGGGACCATCGACACAGACTTCGGGGCCGTCCGTGCAGGCGGCACGTACAGCCGCAGAACAAATCACCGTCAGGGAGGACAAGAGGACGATTAAAGGAAGACGGATCATGATTGGTACTCCACGACTTTGCCGTCAATGCCCACGCAAGTCGTGCGCCATTTGTCTAAAGAGATGTCGTTGACGTTTTTCTGGAACGAAAAACGCTTGGAGATCGACCCTGAATAATCCCATTTGCCCGGCCGTGTGTAGATATCCATCTTGATTTCTACCGTACAGTTCACGCCGGTACAGCGAGTTTGTCCCGTCCAGACGCCTTTACAGTTAGAGAAGAAATGTTCGCTTTGAAAGTCCTCCGCCTGTATATCAAAACCGAAGTTAGCGGAATTTTTAACGTTGGTTTCTATCCGAAGTTTTGGGATAAGGTCATTAGAACACTGGTACTTGAGTTCAATGACGTCTCCGCCGTTGCAGGTGTCTTTGCCTAAAGAGGACGAGGTCTCGGAAGCAGCTTCAAAGAATTTGCCGATTTCGCAGCCCGAGTAGCCGACCACTTCCAAGTATCGATTGCATCGATAAGTGTTTTGTTCAAACTGCTGAGTTTTACAGCGGTATTGATAGGTGCTGTGGATTTGGACTTTTTCTCCGACGTGGCAAGTTTGGGGCGGTGTATGAAGACACGTGTAGTCCTGTGAAGTTTCGTTGTAGTCGGCGAGGCACTCGACGGTAAGTTTCTTACCGGTTCGAGCAATACATTCAAATAATGTTGAGACGTCGAGCTTTTCTGTCCAGCCTTCAAAGCAGGACTGAGTGGAGCTTCCGACCGTGGTTTCTTCGCAGACGGAAAAGTCGGTCTGGGGCGGACGAGTGGTGGTAATGGTTTCGCAGATTTCCTGACCATTAGGCGGAAGATCGGGAAGCTTGTTTAAGAGATGATCACGATCGGCCAAGATGTTGTCGAAATCGGATTCTTCCCAATCGGGTCTTGAATGTGTGTCGTAAATCACCTGGACGGCTCTGCAGTCCATAGAAGTTTGCGACAAACATCCGTCGGCTTTTGAGCTGCCGGGCGTCAGAAGATTGCCTTGACCTTTAGCAAACAGATCTTTGAGTTCGGAAACGTCTGAGCCATACTCAGGAACCGTGCCGGAAGCTGAGCTCTCGGTGAGGATGTCTTTGATCGACAGCCTAGCTGCTTCTTCTTTGGCGGCGTCCATCGCGGACTGTTTGTCGTAAGCGACGGCCGAGGAGCTCAAGAGCATTAAAAGGGCGGAGCTGATTAAAGCGCGAGGAAGGGTGCTAAGCATTACGGTCGGTTCCCAAGTTTGGTGCGAAGCGCGCGGGCGGCGTCTCCGATCGAGTCTTTGCGATCGGTTAGACGGTCTAAGGCGTATCCCAAGGTCACGTCTCCGGGAACAATGACGGCTTTAGGGCTTTGGATGCACCCGTCCGAGGAAGCGGAGCTTTCTTCTCTGATGATTAAAGCGGGAACCTGACGGACATTGAATTCGGAAAAGAGTTCAGGATTGAGCTGAACATCGGCGCCGGATTCGATTAAAGGCTGAAAGGCAGCCAGTGACTGAGGATTAAGGAGCGGCAGTTTAGAGTCAGAGGATGGTTTAGTTTCCGGGACACCGCGGAAAACCAACGGGATCCCGGCGTCTTTGGCATCACGGGCTAAACGTTCTAAAGAAACCTCGGGCATAGAAAACGATACCAAGACAAAGGCCTGCGGCAGAGACTTTTGCGGTGCGGCCTCCGGATCTCGCATCTGCCGAGAGAGTTCGGAAGAGGCTTCGAGGACATCTTCGATGGTCCAAGGCTCAGAGGAAGCTGATCCGACAAGCGGGCAAGCCAGTGAGGCAGCCAAGAGAAATTTGAAAAAGTATGATTTATTCATAACTGGAATTTTGAATAAGTATGATTAATTCAAAAAATTTTGTTTGTGTTCGATTGGATAGAGCATTAGGGTTTGAAAAAGTAAGCACTTTTCAAAGACAGTTTTGAATTGGTATGAGCATTTCAAAATGAACTTTTGAAAAGATCTGTTTAATTCAAAATCAACTCGGCTGGATTCCTGCGCCCTGGCAGCAGTCCCGTTTGCGATAAATGAGATAAGCGGCATCTTCTCCGCCGGAAGCCCAGGTTTTGCCGGAATGCCAAAGCGAAGTCGAAGCACCCATCGGATAACAGCATCGCCCGTCTCGCTTACCGGTAGTGCGAGACGGATACATCATCTGAGTTCGATAAACCTGCTTATCCATGATCGGTTCGAGGTATGGACCGCATTGACCTTTTTCTCCGTAAGCCGCCCACTGAAGACCGGAGCGATGGAGCTTCATCGTGAAACGCGCGACGAGCAGAGCAGAGGCTTGCGGAAAGTGAACGTGAGAGCCGACCCAGCCGGTTAAAGGAAAGATTCCGCCGTGGCAGCCGGCGCACCAATAAAGTTCAGATACCGGCAGCGAAGAGGTGGCGCCCACGCAATCGGCAGCGCAAGCGGCAGCCGCGGCCGGATTGGCAAAAAGCGAAGCATCCGGATTTAAGAAGAACGTGGTGACCGAATCATCCCAAAGCGGATCAAGTTCCGTCATGTAAGCTAAATCCCATGCGGATTGCTCCAGACATTTGGTATCGAGAAGCACTTCAAGGATAAAAAGCCAAGGCGTGAAGTACCAATGTACTTGATAAAAGGAAGAGCGCTGAGCGGAAGTTGATTTATTGGGTGTTCGTCCATGAGCCGGGGCTCGGATGCCGACGTTTAATTCCATGCCGCCGAGCGAAGGAAAACAATAGGGCGTGCGAACCACCTCGGCGGTTCTCAAAGGTTCCCAGAAGGACATGTTAAGACCGACGGTGATATTGGCGCCGGAAGCACAAAGACAAAGACGATTGGCATCGGTTTCCGGATCGGCATTCTTACCGGAGGAAAGTGTGACGCCACCGAGCTTGATCGGAAAAACACAGCTCCAGCAGACATCCGTGATCGGATTGATGATTCGGCCTTTGCAGTTTCCGGCAGAAGCGGAAGCCGCAACACAGAAAGATAAAAGGAGCATTAGAAGAGAGCGTTTCATGGGTTAGGCATCAAAGAAAGGAGTTCGGACAATTGGTCTGGCGCAAACTCAGCGCCGCTCGGACCTTCAGGGCCATTAAAGAGAAGAGCAGGAACGGCTTTAATCTCGAAGACGCGAACGAGCGCACCGCCTTGGTCAAAAAACACACGGCGATTGAGCTTTTCTGAAACTTCTGCCGGAGCACCGTTCACCAGAACCACCCGCATGTCCTTTTGTGATTGATAGAGTTTTTGAGCGGCTTTAAGAGACTCAAAGTCCGTTCCGTCAATAAACAGTAATGAACGAGACAGATGCGGCATGGGGACGGACTGAGCCTGGCGAAGAAGAGATTCGGGTAGGGTTTCCGGGACGGAAGCAGACAATTCCCAAACCCGTATTTCCGTGGCTTTCTTCAATCCTGCAACCGGTGTCGGGTGTTCCAGTTCTCTAGCAATACGATCTTTGTTTTGGTTGAAACGGCGATCGTATTCACCGGACGCTTTCATGGCACCGACACGAGATTTAAAGGCTTCGAGAATGTCGGGTTCAGCAATAGCGTGCAGCGGACCGAGCGGTTCGAGGATTTCCATTTTCGGTTTAGGTGCGCTCTCCTGAGAGCAGGGTTTGGCAACGGTAAAGTTCACCGAAGGTTCGCTCGAGGCAACACTGTAGGCGGAAATGCAGACGATGGAAGAGGCGACAGCGCAAGTTGAAAGAATGACACGGGTTAGTTTCATGACAATCTTCGGCCATTAAAAGAGAGGATGAGCTTTGCCGCTGAAGCGGCAGCGGTCGATCAAGCCGAAAGCTTCATAACGGCTGTCATAAGAATTTTTGTGCGTTCCGAGCACAAAGTATTGGTCTTCCCCTAAAACCTGAGGCTGAGTGGCTTCTAAAGGATTGCCGTTCAGAGCGCGTTCTTTAGCGGTGGTGAGTTCTTTGCCGTCGCAATAGAACGTACGGTTCTCACGAGTCAGCGTTTGGCCGGGACCACAGACCACTTCCTTGATAAAGGTCAGACGGTAACCTCCGACAGCTGAAGGCTTAGGTTCAAAAGCCACGTAATCTCCGACTTTGATCTCCTTTTGTCCTCGTTCAATCGCAAAGAGCTTGAACGGCAGAGAGTGAGAGCGGTTTAAAGCCAGATGCCAGCGATGGTTAACGAGGCTGAGGATTAAGAAGACAGCTAGCCAAATCCATCCGAAGCGGCGAATATGATCTTTTAGACGATGCCAAAAGACTCTCGGGTGGGCTTTCATGAGGCTCATCGTTTGACTCCGCTGTTTAATCGAGCCTCGATCTGCTGAAGCTGATTGCTTTGCTGTTCAGCAGAAAGGCCGAGTTTGGCGGAAAGGTGTGCGGTGTAATCAGGTAGCTTTGCGTTAGAAATGACAGCTGAAGAAACAAGAAGAACGCAGTCACATTCGTTCTCTATCAGAGCTAGTTCTTCTTTGAGCCGCTTAGCGAAGCGTTCCGCTTCTGCCATGATTTCTTCTCCGCGTTTGCCTTGAGAGACGACGCGGACTTCATTGGCTTTAACGACAGAATTGAGATTGACAACGGCAAAGCGGGGACGATCCAGAAAGTCGGCAACTCGGTTTTTGGCTTGATAAGCGCCGTAACCAAGCCCTAGACCGATAGATACGGCGATGGTGACGGAGAGGAAGGAGATTTTCATAGGATTAAAAGGAAATGGAATTGAACTCTTGGAGAGGTCTGAGAATTAAAGGGAAAGACAATTAAGGAATGAACTCGCCTTGACCGCGTTCTAAAAGAACCGCTTCGATGGCTTTTCTCATCGACAGTCCTTCCTTGCGGAAGCGATTGATATCGCTGATGTCCTTCGGATGCGTACTCATGACCAACAGAGAAAACGGATCGAGAATCAGACGATTCACAGAAGTCGGCGCATCGCCGATCTTGACCAACACTTCGGAATAAACATCCCTCAGACCTTTAAGAGAACGGAGCTGCTGGAATTCATAGTCGTCTAAGCCGAGCTGGGATTCTTTTTCGCATTCACTCAAGACGGATTCTTTGAGCTTCATGATGAACTTGCAGTCGGCGTTGTCTAACGCTGCTTTAGCAGCAGAACTTTTCCAATAGTCTCCCGGTCCTTGCGTACCGGTAAAGAAAGCGCCGTTTAATTTACGGGCACGGCGGTAGCCGGCCTCAATAAACTTAGAAGAATGGCCTCGGACCATTAAGTCCCAGGCTTCATCGATGATGACAAGTTTGGGCTGAGAACGTTCTCCTCGACGCATTTCGACGTCGATGAGATACATCAGGAGCATTAAGACAACGGCTTGAAGCGATTTCTTGGTATTGAGCTGTTCCAACTCAAGTACGATGAAGTGATTGTCAAAGTCGATATTGGCTTCGCCTTCGAAGAAAGAGGCATAAGCTCCGCCTTGTGCATAAGGCATGAGTTTGACGCCGAGGTCGACGAGCCGCGGATCATCCAGCGCTTTTTGTTCTTCTGTGGTTAAAGAAGCGTAATAGGCTTCCCATTCAGGATCATTAAGTCTGGGATGAGCGCCGCCCAATCGTCCGTTATGAAGCAGAGATCGCGTCAAGTCGGTAATCGTCGGAACCTTGTTCAAGGCTTTAGCTTCATACCAAATGTGACGGATATGAATTTGAAGATGCGAGAGCATTAAGTCATCGAGCTGTTCATTGGAAGAAGCCATCTGAGCAATCAGCGGAAGGACTAAGTCCATATCGGCTTCGATGTTCTTGGTGACAGAAAGAGGATTAAGACAATCGATCTTGCCGTCCGCACGGGGCGTGTCCGAGAGTTCAATCCATTGGCCGTTGACGCAGTGGCAGAGTTTTTCGTAGCTTCGGCCGATATCGATGACCCACACACGACCGTTGGAGCAAAGTGTTCCGAGGGCCAGAGAGTTCAGCATGACGGATTTACCGGATCCGGAGGATCCCGTCACGATGCCGTTGTAGTTGCCATGAGGATTAGCAAAAGGATCAATGTGCGTGATCTGACCTCTGCGCGAGAACAACGAAAGGATCGGCGTCGGCAGCAGATGGCCGGCACGCGTGCCTGAACCTTTCCAGTCTCCGAGCAACGGCATTGTATTGGCGGCGTTGGCGCTCGTCTTCGTTGATGAACGTTTGGCAAGCTTGACGTCATGGGCCAGCAGCGGACCTCCGGTCATTGGTAAAGAGACCATTAAGCCTTGAAGATGCATTAAGTGATCCTGCATGAGCTCAATCGACATCTTCTTGAAGATCCCGATTGCCGTTTGAACTTCATGGGTGACGTTCTCGGTCGGCGGGAAGATCATGACTTGGTGCGAGAGCTGGACTAAGCCTTCACCATGCTCAAAAGACTGCACAGCTGCTCTCCAATCTCTGGCTTCCTCTTGGAGCGTCGGAATAAAGCGGGCAATTTCCGTAGCAGACATTTGTTCTGCTCGAGCGCTTTTAAGCTGAGCGTAGCTTTTGCCTTTTTCATAAGACGTTTTAGAGAGATAAGTCGTAATGAGGAACGGACTAGAGAAGCCTAAAGAACCTTCCACATCTCCAGCAGCCCGAGCCATCTTGTCTAATGAGAAGCTTTGCGGATAGCCGTGCGGTGAAAGGCTCACTGCTTTGATGATTAAAGGATGATGAGCAGAGCGGAAGATAATCCCATCTTCTTCTACCGAAATGGTGGTGTCGTGAGAGACCATTTGGGCTCGAGGTTCTCGGGCAGTATCGACTTCGGAAAACGACCATGCACCGTTCACAAAAAGCTGAGGATTAAGAATGAGGGATAGGGTGTGAACCAAAATCCGCTCATCCCAAACAAAGGGCGCGAAATGCCATTGGTTCAAGGTCGACACCATAACTTTGCGAACTAAGAGCGCATTGTCTCGAGCTTCTGACGCAAAAGGATCTTTAGTAGGGATGACAACGGAAATCCAGCAGCGAAGGTTTCTTCCGAGAATCGGGAGCGCCGGATGAGGCGCCTGAGTGGCAGAGCGAGAGAGAAACTTTGCCTTGGCTTGTGTCATGGCGGACAGCAAATCCTTTTGCTCGGCGCGTGCCGGCGTGTCTTCCGGTGTCGGACGAAGGGTTTGGCTTCGGACAAGTTCGACAAGAGGTTCGATAAACGGAGATCCGAAAAGACTCACCTGAACCCCGGTTCCGTCCGGAAGGATTGATCCGATCATGTGCTCAAGGCTTTTTGCCATATTTAAGGACGTTCCCGTTTGGGGTGTCACTTCAATGACAAAACCCAATCCTTCAAACGGTCCGTCGGGTGCGGCAATGACACAGAGCTTGTCGCTTTCTTCAAACTGGGCGTAGGGCAGTTCGTCGGCGAAGCGGTCAATGCGTAAAGGCGCTTTGCGGCGTGTCGGAGTAGCACCTGGGTGCGCCTTAAAGTTCGGTTTTAAGTCTTGAAAGGCAAACAGAGAGGCCGCAGAAGACAGGAAGTTTTTGAGCTTCATGGGAAAGAAAAGGACGATTAAAAGAAGGAGGATTTAGGGTTTGCCGGTAAAGCCGAAAGCGGGAAGCTGCTTGAGCTTTTCTTTTTTGGCTTCGTTGGGATCCTGAGGCTGGTCGGAAGACAACGGATAAACGGGTTTAGACAAGCGGGAAGACGAGACAAGTTCATTGACACTGTCGGTTGTCCAGCCGCCGTTCTCTAAACGGACATAGAGATACCGCTGGTCATGCAGGTCGCCCAACTTATCGTGGAAGGGTGCGAGCCAAACGCGAAGAACAGTTTCAGGCTTCCTCCAGGGGCGCGCCGGAACAATCGTGACAAAGTCGGAGGTCCGTTCAACGGCGCCCGTTTGCACTTGCTCAACAGAAACTTCTGTCGAGACGGTCGTTACTTTCTCTTTGCCCTTAGTTTGATTTGGTTCAAAAAACGGCTGGACAAAGTCTTCTTCCTCAGAAGCGGCTAATAGGACAGGCGTTGTCGGATTGTTTTCTTCATAGACTTGAGAGATGTTTCTGCAGGACGGACCGCCGGATAGATCGGCACAGGCAAAATCTGTATTCGCATTAGAAAACCCCGTCAAGGATCCGCATCCGGAAAGCATCAAGGTTGCAGAAACTGCAGAGACGATTAAAGAGAGTCGTTTCATTTAGTTTCCCTGCAAAGGAGCGTTGATAAACGCCTCAAGTTTGTCGAGCGGAAGGGCGCCGGCCGTACGGTCTCCAGCTTCATTGATCAGTGTTGGGGTTCCGCCGATACCGTGCTGTTTGGCTAGAGTAAGAACATCGTTTACAGGAGAAGGACAAACCGGATTGTCGGCAATCGCCTTGAGCACTGGTTTGCCCTTTAAGGCAGAGGCAAGCGCTTTAGAAGGATCTTTAGCGCACCAGACCGCATCAGACTTTACGCGAGCTTCCGGATGGATGGACTCCAGTGGAAAGAGGAACGTATAGACCGTCACGTCTTTGAGG
>OGHH01001344.1_pt1 | contig 18608 bp, 52 predicted proteins | sample 1571471 | NCBI WGS metagenome assembly OGHH01 (sample SAMEA2581936, study PRJEB24529) | metagenome | biome: Human gut stool | place: China | collected 2011
ACAACGATCTTTCTAAACGTATCTATGGTGAATCCATTGATATGAATGGGACGGTCAGGCGTTGCCGGAATAGAACGGCAGAGTACATGGACGGCAGCGGGTTAGGAAAATTCCGTGGTGATATGCGCCCTTTAAATCCTCAGATGCCTTTGAAATCTGGCCGAAAGGCAAGGTGATAGTATGGCTATGAATCCCTTGCCAGAACGGCAAAACAATGCTATAATTGTACTACCAATGAAATCAAAAGGTGGTGCGATTGTGGGCAGACCTAGCAAATATGCCGATATGAGTAAAGAGGAAATTCTTGCAGCTATGCAGGAAAAGAAAAAGCGTCAAGCCTCTTGCCAGTGGAAAAAAACTTGTAACCTTACACTTAAAGAAGGAGAATTTATGGAAACTGAAATTTTCCCGAAATACGATTGTGAGAATGTTACTCAATTCATCAAAAAAATCTGTCGTGGTGAATTGATTGTTTCCCCGGCAGAGTCCGACTCTTAACCAAACTCTAACAGAATAGCAGCACTGAACGTCTTGTGAATTTATCGCAAGGCGTTTTCTTTATGCCTTGTTTTGCATAAATATGCAAATAATATGCAGAATATGCAAAAAGGAAACACATCACACAATAAAAGAGGAGATTTAAGCTATGTATAACATCAACAATAGCTTTACTTACAGCGATCTTTTCCCGGCAAAGGCAGCAAAGAAGGTCTTTGACGCTGGCGATTTCACCAACGATGAATTCAGCTTTGCCTTCTTTAGTGGTAAGTGGTATTACCGTCAGAATGGAATTAACCGTTGGTTTGAGCTGTAAGCGATAAAACCTCACATTTATGCCGTGCGATTAGCGGTCACGGAGAAGATAGTATACCGCTACCAGCCAAACAGGGTGCGCAATAGCGCAAGAAATCAATCAAAAGGAGTGTAAACAGTATGTTGATTATTGCTATTGAATCCGCTTTAGACCTTGCGATCATGTTTGGCGACAATGATCTGGCAGAGATTTACAAGCAAGCCCTGGCAGACACTGGTGTTGATTATGTCAGCACTGCGAAAAGCTGGATGGAATAAGAAAGGAAGATTGAAATGAAAACTTTGCTAATGTTTCTGGGTTACTCTGCTTATCAGGCAAGCTGTGTTGCTCCTGTGATGTGGATGTTCGTTGTTGGTGTCATCGCTATGGGCGTGGCAGAATGGAAAGGGTGGTTGAACTAATGAAACTCGATCCTGTTTATCCCGATATTGTTAATCGCTTTCAGTATGTGAAAACGACTAACGCAGACGCTTGGCAGAAATATGTTAAGAGCGTCATTGCAGAGCATGAGTACAATGATCTGTTAACCCGGATTGCGTGGGATTTGCTCGGGTATGTGTACACTTCTGGTACGATTTGTGAGTGGTACGATAAGTACAACGTACATGATTCCCATATCACAACGGCAGTCAAGAAGGCTTATGTTGAAGTCTTTGGAGTACCGTCAGAATAAAAGATATGTTTTAAGGAAAGTTTGTTATGACCGCAAAAGAATAAGGAGAATGCAAAATGAAAAAAGGTCAGTATTTTATGAACGATGAAACCGGTGTTATCACCAACATTCACAGGGAAGCTGTTAAATGGTTTCGGCAGGGTTCGAATGTTTCCATCTGGATTAACGGTGTTTTTGTATGCCGTTGGGGTCACTAAGAAAGGAGAACATAAAATGAGAGCAAGTGTTGAAGTGTACGAGAACAATGCAGGCGGTATCTTTGTTGCTGTCTTTGGTCAGAACGGCCTGGAAAATATCATTCCGGGGTTTTATCATGAAATGATTTCTACGGCAGAATTCATTGACCAGTGCCTGCATGGGTGCTATGAATCGGATGATTTCAATCCGGCAGAATTTTCCGGCATGGATATGGATTCTGTTTACAATGAAATCAGCAGTCAGGATGACTTGATTGCAGAGTTTTTCGACAACAAAGAAATCATCCTGTATCCGGCAGACATGGGTGTTGCCGGAATGAAACTGTTTGGCATGGCTTGACCGTATGTTCACAAAATGTTCGCAGAAATAAAACGTATCAACGCATTAAAATGTGACGTTAATAAAATCTACATTTTAGTGCTTGACAAAAGCAATGGTATCCTGTATTATGTAGCTAGAAAAGGCAGTCCGTCATAGGGCTTTTATTTTTTACCATATAGCTATATAGCACAGGATACGAGAGGAGGGCTATAAAATGGAGCAAAACTGGAAGCTTGGTGACGATATGGTTGTAAGTGACAATCTTCTGGATAGTATTACGTTTGAAGATCTGATCCTGACAGTGCATTGCAATTGTCCCAAAATTACAGAACAGGCTGTAAAGAAAGAACTGAAAGAAATTCTTGCGATTCATATGCAAGATATGGAATTTTTACTCGAAAACAATATCAACAAGATAATCGAGTTAGCAAGTAAAAACAGAGAATAAGGAGATGTGAGTATGAAACGCAATAACTATGATTATGAGAATTTTCACTACACAAGTGATAGCTGCCTGGTTCTTATGAGCGAGGTTCGTTATAAGAAAAATGATTTTGGTGAGATGGTTCTTGTACCGGAAGAAACAAAGGAAGAAGTGATTTCGCCTACGTTTTACACAAACTACATCACAGCAATTCCGTTCTTTGATGATGATTTCTTTGGTCCTCACGCTTCTTGTGAAGCTGAATGGAATAGAACACCGGCAGGATCTGTGCCTACTGTAATAACGACAATCAATGGCGCAGGTGACGAAAAGATTGTTGCAACATTTACATTCATCAGTAAAAGTAATCTTTTGAATACTGCTGGGTGGCGTGAAAAAGAAATTGTCAAAAATGCAAAGTATTTCCATATCGAAAGAGTTGACGGTGCAGATATGATTTACTTCTACACCGAAAGTAATGGCGATACGTCAGAGGGTATTTTTGACACTAAGAGATCTATTTGGAGAGGCTAAACAATGGATGAGATGCAAAAGAAGATTTGGAACACGTTGTGTTCAATGTCTGGAGAAGAGGTTGCAAGATTATTTGTGAATTGGTGTGGAGAGCAAATCTTGGACGATGATTTCTACAAAAATATGATTGATGAGGGAATGATTGAAAATGAAGAATGAGTTTTATTGGAACAAGAATTATATGACTGTTGCAAAAAATATCAACGAAAGGCACCGTACAAAAATTATAATACATAAAAATTGGCAGTGGTATTTTGCTGAATTTGATTCATTGGAGCAACTGCATTTCTTCGAAAAAACAATTGGATTCAGAACTTGCTATCTTGGGATGGAAAATGGAATCGCAAGATTTTCTTTGAGTCATGAGTTTGAAGAAGAAAAATATTTCTGGAAATTGTCTGAACTTCCGGCTGGTGTAAAACCGATTAAAGCATTATGTAATGGTAGTATTGTTACTTGCTATTTTTTGAATGATGGGAAAATTATTCATTGGTATCGTCCGAATCCTAATGCAAGGAATGTTTATAAACCGATGACGTTACAACAGCATATTAGGCACCATGAAGTGTTTGGTTCATATTGAAGAACAGGAAAATCAGGAGGGTGAAATTTTTTGATTATCGATTCAATTCTTGACCGTAAGGACGGCAGACACTACAGCGCACATGATTTCTATATTGAGGTCAGAAAATATGAGCGTCTGGGTGTTGGGACTCACGGCGATGATATCTCTATCGCCATGGATTATGGTGATAACAGAGATGTGCAGCGTGTTCTGTGTCAGTATATCCGGCGTAATGGTTATCCGGCAGACATTGAAAACTACATAAGAAGTCAAGTCTGGGTAGTGTGAGCAGCAGATGCTAGGTGATTAGCGGTACTAGGGCAGACATAACCGCTACCAATGCGAAAGCATAAAAATATAAAAAAGGAGCGATTGATATGGAATTCGTATACATCAATGGAGTTAAACATGATGATTATGCACAACTCGATGTTTTTGAGCATAACGCTAAGACTATGACAGTCAAAGAGTTAATCAAGGTATTATCTACTCTTAATCCTAACGCAAAGATTCTCTTTGGTAGCAATTACGGTGATTATACCATAGAAAATGTAGCTCAAATTGGTTAACTAATATAATTAAAATCATGCTTTTATAAAGGAGAAAACATTATGAAAACCGTATACGTTATTGCCGTAAAGCATTTATTCGACTACAAAGGAAACACTCTTAATCGTTGGGAGTATGTTCAATTTGGTGAGTGTGGGTACATATTTTTTACTGAATCCGTTAATGGTGCGCAGCACTTTTATTCTATCGATAAGGCTGAAAAATGGTTTGATGAAATCGGTCGTAAACTTATCTTTTACGGAAATTGTAAAGGTCAGTATGATTTGGAGTCTCTTTGTATTAAGAGCGTTGTTTTCCGAGACCCTATTGTAAATTTTGTAAGAGATTTGGATTTCAAAAACTGCTAAAACAGATATTTTACAATGATTAAGGAGGAGAAGATGAGAATATTAAGAGATAATCCTATCGAAGAAGGAATAGATGATTTCTTTGAAGAAAAACAAAGACTCGAAGAAGAAAAGCAAAAACTCGAAGATGAAATCAGAGATTACGAACAGGATTATTGGGATCGGTATTATGATCTGTTAGAGGAGGAAGAACTTTCCGAACGCTTGGATTTACTGGCGGATTTACTGGCTTCCTGATGGCACTGTGGAGGATTTTGTTTATGACTGTTTCTGAATTTATTAAAAAGTTGAAAGAGTTTGGCTATGACGAAAATACCGAATTGATTTTTGGAATGTATCCCAATACTGAATTCGGAGACTGGAAAGAACTTCAGATCAGGGGAGTGTCAAAAGGTGTATGTTTTTCTGACGAAGAATCATATCCTGATGAGCCTTTGATTTGCGTAACGATGGAGCCGAGGTGAATATAATGCTTGTTTATGATCATTTGAAGTGCCCGTTTTGTGGCACACTAAATAAGTTTACTCGTGGCAATGGTAGAGAGCTTGATAAGTTCAAATGTTTTTATTGCCATAGTTGGTTTGAAAAACAAAATGACAATGAATATATTTCTGTGAATGACAGAAATGAAACAAAAGCAGCAGAAAAGAATTTTGTTTATACTCCTGAATCGTGTGGCGTTGTTCTTGCAGTGAAGATTGAAAGCGATAAAGAAAAACTTCCGGTTGCAACGCTTTCTTTTGCTTTTGGCGGAATTTATAAAACAACATGGTGCCAAAACACGATTGATAGATTCAAGAAAGGAATCAATTCGTACACACTGTTCTTTGATGAGCGACCAACAAAAGAGGATTGTTTTGAAGATTACTGTATTAAGGGGTGATAAAAATGTATTCTGAAAAGGAATTTATTGAAGCGTTTTGCTGGATGTATGGTGTGTCTAAAGCGGAAGCCGATAAAGCATATATGACCAGTAGTAAAAAGCACATTGAAGCAATCATCGATTGTTATAAATCGAATTGTAAGAAGGCATTTTACGAAGACTAAATTGAGGTGATAAAAATGACTGAGAAAGATAAACGGATTCTAAAATACGCAATCGATAATCTTGTTCTTAGAGAAATCGAATTATGCAAAGGAAGTTGTAAAAGCAACCCTGAAAACAAAGCAAACCGTGAACGAGATCGTGAGTTGATTATTTATGGTATTCACAGCGTTTTATATGAGGTTGAACGTCTTGAAGAACAAGAGAAAGAGATGCTGGAGAAAGTCAAACATGAAGTGGTTCAGTTTTGATTGAGGTGATAAAAATGGATGCTAACATAAACCATCTTAACCGTAGAAAAGAATACATGGAGCTTGTTTATCACAACTCTAGTCCGTTTGATTTTTGGGAAGAAGTGCGAAAATTTCACAAGGAACGTGAGCAGGAGGAAAAAGAACATGACCAACACTGAAAAGAATATTATCCTCGCAGCTCTTTCCTCTTATCGGCGCAAGCTAATGGATCAGAGCGTTTCATTCCTTAGAGCTGGCAATCACGAGGATGCAAAGCAGTCAACGATGGAAGCGGCCAACGTGAATGCATTGGTGATTAAGTTTACAAGAGAAAAGGAGTTTGCAATATGAATAATGAAAATAAGATTGTTGTGACTAGCTGGAATGGGAAGTCTTGGGAGATGACACCTGAACAGATTGAAGCAGCTTACCGTTATAGAGAATTTCAGTACCGTATCAGTGATGCAAAAAACCAGATTGAACTTAATATTGACTTGATTGAAGAAAAATATGGTTATTCTTACGATGAAGCGATTGAGTATGCAGAGGAACTGGCTGAACTTTTTCAGGATAATTTTGATTGTAATGTACCTGAAAACGAGGCGTGGAGGAACTGTATCGCAGAAGTATTTAACTCTCTTGGTAGGGTGGAGGCAATTAAACAAAAGTTGGAACGCAACGGATATTGGGTTGATGAACTTGGAAGTTATGATGATAATATTCGTGTTTGTTCTAATTTGAGTAGTCTTCCGATGTATTTTGATTCGTGGAAGGAAATTAAAGAATGGATTGATGAGGTGGCAGAAATTGACTGATCCTTGCCGTTACTGTGTGGCACCGAAGCGCTATCCTGGTTGCCACGACCATTGTGAGAAACTGAAATCCTATCGTGAAAGTGATGAGTATAAGAAGCTGTGTGAATATAAGAATACATACCTAAAAAGCCATTCGACAGCAAGCTCTTCTCAGATTAACAAAGCGATGCGGTATTTCAAATATAAAGGTTATAGCCTTTATGGATTTAAGAATGTTGGGAGTGTGTAAAATGAACGGCTATTACGTTACTATTGAAACAAGTGTTACTTACACAACGTTTGTTGAAGCAGACAACAAAGATGATGCTTATAAAATTGCGAAAGATAGATTTATTGCCGGTGAAATCGAACCAGATAATCCAAACCCAATTGATATTGATTATGCTACGGTAAAAGACGCAAAGGAGTGATAAAATGTGGGTTTTAGCTAAATGTCAATATTCAGATGATAACAAGATTGGATATGCTGTATTTTACGATATTGATAAGCTTGGGTGTGTAACACTTATGTTCAAAATATATGAAGATACAAATTCTATTGAGTTCTTTTATTGTCTATTAGAAATGAGCACTCAGCTAGAAAAGAAAACGTGTGAGAATATCTTAAAAGACTATTTGAAAGAGAAAGGGATTTTTGTAGAGGATTAACTATGTGGGTTTTAATTGCAAACGAATATGCAGAAGATCACAAATTTGGCTGTGCAGAGTTTAGATATAAAGAAGATGATGGAAACTCGTATGGATATTCGGTTATGTATCTTGTTATGGACTACTGCATTATGATTTATAAGCCGTATGAAATTGACGAAGATCATATGGATGAAATTCGAGACCTTCTTTTTGAAGATTTGAATAAGAATTACGGAGTTTAAGCTATGTGGGATTTAAGAGAAGTTCATGCACTGCACGATGGTGATGGCTGGGTTTGGAATGAATCTTTCCATCACAAGAATGTGTTCGTAGGAGAGAATGAAGATCCGAAAGAAATCTTCTGGCAAGAATGTCAGATGTTCTTCCTTCAGGATTATCTGAACAAATGTGAGGTCGTGGATGACGGCGACATTCTGGAACTTCAGCTGAAAGATTCCGGTGAACCAGTTCTCGCTATGATGATTGCAGAGTAAGAGTAAAGGAGAATGAATATGTTGCTTTTTAATGACGTTCTGGACGACTGTGCAGTAATTGTTAAGGATGATAATGGCAACAGTAGAGTTATTTCTGGCAGTGTTGATTCCATGCTTTATGACTGGTGGCACGAATGTAATTATGTGGCAAGTAATGACTCTTTGGTTGTTTATGCAACTTGTTTTGGAGTGGAAGTGAAATGCAAAACATTCGGAGAGTATATGGAAATGATTGATAAAATTGCTGGAAGTTGCGACGGAATGAAAAGAGGAGAATGAATCATGACACGGTTTTATCTTAATGCGGGTGCTCTTGGCTGTTGGATGCACCAGAATAAAGCACAATATACTGGTGCTTATGTTGAAGGTGTTTTGGTCGATAGCTTTGTTGTTGAAACAAAGCGTGGTGTTGCAGCCATTTACGAACACGCTCTGAATGAGTGGACAAGCAACTATTATGTTGAGTTTACCGATTATAAGAAAGGCTTTAAGAATGGCGAGGTCGATAAGATTTGGTCTGATTGGTACGCTTTCGAAGAAAAGGCAAGTGCATAATGGAGGTGTTGGATATGAATGCAATTGATTGTATCGAGAAAGAGCTTCTTGATAAATACGACGCGATGATGGCGTTATATATATCAAACCCTGATCGCCATATTATGTGTGAACGTCTTGAAGCGATGCTTCTTTGTTTATCTTCTGATATTGAGATTGTAAGAAAATATAAAAATAAAATTTAATAAAAGGGAGATTTTAGATATGACTAATCTATATTGCTATGATAACGAAACTATAAAATGGACTCACGATGGCAAGGATTATTGTGTACATATTCAGCAGGAGACCAGCCCAAACTTTGATCCGAGAGATTTCGACCATGAATCGAGTATGGTCTGCTTTGGTCAGTATTCTAACTATGGTGATTATAAGACGGAAAACACAGCAGAAGGGTTCTGGCGTGGTTTGGTTTGGCAGGTTTGCAGCGACGAGGAAATTTATAACGCATTGGTTGGGAAGGAACTGACGAATACCATTGCGACTCCGTTTGCCGAAGATATGCCAGATAATTATATGGTTTGTACTGGCTATAAAAAGAATGGTGAGTTCGTCAGTGAAGATACAGTGTGGGAACAGTGTGATTATGTAGATACCACAATGGAAGAAGTCATCAGAGGCGCAATGGATTATGTGTCTATTAAAGATTGTATGATTCTTCTTGAGCCTCATGCCGTATGGCTTCCGTTGTGGATTTATGACCATAGCGGAGTATCTATGAGTTGCGGTTTGCGTACATATCCTTACAATGACCGTTGGGATTCTAGTCAGGCAGGTTGGATTATCACTGTTACGAGCCATAAAGAGCAGGCGTTAAAGCAAATGATTGCAGAGGTCAATGAATACGATGCTTATCTTCGTGACAATGTTTATTGGTATACAACGTATCGCAAATCTGAAAGCGCAGAACTCCTCAATATAGAGTGTGACGAATTTGCAGATGGTTGGGACTATATTGATGACTGCGGAGGTTTCATTGGTGACGATATCATTGAAAATGGTATGGCGTCCACTGTTGGCTTTGGCTTAGAAGAAGCTATTAAGAATGAAAACTATACGACCGGAACGGCAAAGAAAACTGTAGTCGTAAAATGGGAATTCTAAATAAAAGTTGAAATTTAGGAGGGAAAATGATGATTCAGATGGATCATAACAAACTTGTGCAGATGATCTGCGACCACATCATTGAAGACGGTACGGAAAATACTGATTCTGGAAATTTAACTTATTATGCCGACAAGTTGGTTGAAGAGTTCATGATTCCAAATATGAAATGTCATTACTTTGCAGAATCTCGTTGGACGGTCGATGATGTAATTGATGCAGCGAAAAGAAAAGGTATTGTATTGAGTCCGCAACAGGCAGAACAGTGGTGGAAGAAGAATGAAAATTGGTTCAGAAATGCTCTTGTTGAATATGGCAATGAAGTTCTTGCCAACGCGGATTTTAGTGAGGTGTGAAACATGGATGCTAAAAAGGTTGCAGAAGAAATTATGAACTATATTGTAGATTAAGTATCTCCTGATTATTCCGATATTGATTTTGGATACTGGGAAATGGTTTCTAATGTTGAAAATATTTTAAAGAGAAATGAGGTGTAAGACATGAGCTATGACCATGGTCCTTGTTACTTTTGCAATAAAAAATCATGCAAAAACTGTCCGAATGCCGTTGCCAAAGTTGTTGGAGATACATACTTTACTAGTCCATGGGTATTTGAAATTGAAAAAGGAGGAAAGAACTACGACGAACTCGTTGAACGTCTTTGGAAAGAAAATATAGATATCATGTGGGACGAAAATGAAAATAGTGAGATGGTTCTCGGTCAAAACTGGCGAGGTTTCCCGGTTGGTTCTTTTACACAAGATGATTGGTTTCGCTGGGTTGATGCCTTCCATAGTAAAGGCGTTGGCTGGGTTTATGAAAATGTGAGTGTATGAAAGGAAGAATATTATGTGGTGTGTTATTGAGTGTAGTTGTGACGGTGAAATTTTTGAGCCTGATTTCTTCGATAGTAAAGAAGAAGCGGCAGAATTTATCAAGGATGATGCAACTGAATGTTATGAAAATGTTAGTGATCTACCAGAAGCTAATATTTTTATTGAATCTGATGGACTTTCTGCCACAGTAAATACAGACGAATACAGCTGGGGTTGGAAAGCGTTTGATATTTCCGACAAGATTTAAAAGGAGAGTTCTATTATGATGAAATTTATTTCTGCAAGAGTATATGATGATTATTCTTCGTCGTTTTATTTCTTTGATGTCAGAAATAAAAGTGATGATATCCTTGATTTGGTTAAGAAAGCAACAGAAGAATATCTGAAAACAGAGGAGGGTAGAAAAATCTACGAAGACAATTGTAATGATTTTGATTTAATTGATTTTGATAACTATGTTCCTAATTCGATTTGTGAAAAATTTGGCTTCGTAAAAATTAGTACACCTGAATTTGCTGAAACAGAAGCAGGTAGCACACTTTATGAAGACAAAGAGGACATTATCTAATGTATTATCATCTTGAATATTCTGTCAGACACTTTATGTACGGCGATACATATAGAGGACATGAAATCTATCCAACAAAAGAACTGCGTGATGCAGAGCTTAACTGGATGAAAACGTGTTACAGCAGGCCGACAGAGCTTGTCTATGCAACGTATGGAACCGAAACACTAGGCGAAGATAAGATAATAATATAAAGGAGAATGAATAATGAGATGTGACACTCAATCAATGGCGAAAACACTTTGCAAAGTGGCAAATGTTGAATACAGTCCTGACTTGGAAGAGCTTTTATATCATTTGGATATCCAAGCACGGAATCCTTACAATGCAGATTTTAGACGTAATGGACTTGCTATTATTGCCAAGGCTTGCGAGAATTTAGAGAATAAATAAAATCGAGGTTTTAAGAATGATTACGGTTGTTTATGACGATACGATGTGTAATGGTCCTTGCCGTGTAGAACACAAAACAATGGAAGATGCGGTAGAGTCTGTTGATAATGATTTTGAGAGCTTGATGAAAGAACTGCGAGATGAAGGTTATGAACCCGAATGGATTCGTGACGGTCATCATATGCTTGAGGTTTATGTTCCGAATACGTCTATTAACGCATGGTGGGATTTTGAGTAAGGAGAATTAAAAATGGATACTAACGAAATCAAAATGTTTGAGCAGAAGATGATTGACAGTGCATTTATTGACGCTGTTGATTATGACCCAAAGGTGGCTGCACGAGCTGTAGGAGCACGCAAGATGAAAATGAAGGGCGTGTGCGCCTTTAATGAGTATATTAGCTATTTGCAGACCATTACCGGTAACGCAAAGTTGTTCTGGAAGTATCAGTTTTGAGGTGAATGATATGTATATGCTATTAGATGTTTATATGCAGAATCTTGCTATTCCTAATATCATTGGAAAGCGAATGTTTGATACTTACGAAGAAGCAAAAAACGAAGCTATAAATCAAGCTGAAGCAGAATTTCAAAACTACTATCAGAAAATGTATGCAGGAACTGGATATGAACCTGAAATTACAGAGATGGATGATAGCGTATATATTTCTGCACCTAAAGAGAGTGAATGGTGGACTATTGTTAAAGTTTGATAAAACAGTTCTTCTAAGGAGATAGTAATATGAATGAAAAGAGATTTGAAATTGACACGCCTATTGGAAAACTGGTTGCTGAAGCTGGTGGAGATTATAGGGATTATCCAGGAATTTATATTTATCTTCAGAGAGAAGATGGCGTTCAAATTGATTTGTCTTGTACGGAAATTGATAAAGAAACTGGTGAAGGCAGAGTCTTTATCTGGGAAAATACGTCTACGGATGAATACACCAGGATGATGAGCTGGACTAAAGAACAGCTTATGATTAAAGAGTGAGCGGAGGGAGTAAATAAAAATGACTACTAATAATTCTATGACCGTAATAACCTCTAAGCCTTTTGGCGCACTGAATATGGATGTATACGAGGATAGCAAGCATCAGTATTACATGACCCGTGAACAGATTGGTGCGGCGCTGGAATATGGAAACCCTAGTAAAGCGATCCAGAACATTCATGTCAAAAATTCAGACAGGCTTGACCCTTTGAGCTCGTTCCTCAATCTGAGGAATGAGGTCGGAAATCATACGCAAATGCGTCAAGTATATGTTTACAATCTTCGCGGCGTAATGGAAATCTGCCGTCTTTCTCGTCAGCCGAAGGCAGATGCATTCATGGATTTCTGCTGGGACATTATGGAATCTTTGATGCGTGGTGATTCCGTTCTGGCTACTCCTCAGATGGATGCTGCACTGAGTAAGGAGTTCATTGATGTAAGACTTCATGCTCTGTTTGATAGTATGAAGAGCCTTCAGAGCGAACTTGATTCCACCCGTAAGGATCTCAGTGAACAGATTGAGGAAGCTCGTGCCACTAGCAATGAGGCGCTGAATGTAATCAGCAGTGTATCTCAGTGTGTCCATCAGATTAAAGATAAGCAGATGGATAACGCGATTCGTGCTAAGAGCTACACGCCTCGCGGTGTTATCCGAGATGACATGAGTGATTGGCGTAAGGACTTGTATAGTAAAATCGGTGTGATTGCAAACACCAAAGGCTATACGAGCAAAGAGACGCTTCATAAGATTTATGAATATTTAAATCGACACTACGGTTTTGTTCTTGAAGATGCTCGTGCAAAGTATATTAAAAGAACGAATCGCAGCGGAAAAATTTCCACGATTGACATCATTGAAGATGATTCTACTTGGAAATCTATTATGGGGGCTGTTGTTGCAGATATGTATGCAGCGTCTATTGAGCGGCTGCATCAGAATCAGAACGAACTTCGCCCGACTCCAAAGGCTATCGAAGCAGTTCCTGAAGTAAACGTGAGCGATGGCCCTATTGTTGACGTAGTAGTCAAAGAAGTTGTAGAAGATAAGCCTAAGAAACAGAGTGAGACGGCAAAGATTCTTTTCCCAATTATGATGCCTTTGGCAGAAAACCTTGGTGATAAGCCGCAATATAAGCACACTTATACCCTAATCTATGAGTGTATTGGTTATAAGAAAATGAATAATTTGTTTATTGCTTACGAGAAGGCTCATGGTAAAGCACCAAGTCCGAAGACAAAGGTGTTTATCGAAAACGAAAAGAATCTCGCACTGTTTAAAAAGGCTGTAAAGCAGCTGATGAAAGAACAGGAGAACAAGTAAATGTACGTAATATCAAACGGTCATAATTATATTATGAAACGGAAAGGGGGTCGGATTTGTGCAACTTGTGATATTAACCTAGCGTTACAGTTTGAATCTAAGGGTCTGGCTATTTGTGAAATCAACAAGCTTCCCGCCGGGTATAAGAATGGACATTACGCACCGAAGTCTATGGATGAAGCGACCATCGCGGGCAAGAGTCCGAATATAACGGCTCCGGCTGACAAGCCGAACGCATACGCATTTCAGATGGAAGATTCCGAATGGTTGGCGGAACTCAAAAAGAATCTGGTCATTACGGATAAGACCATGTGTAATCTGAAAGAAATGTATTCAAAAGTGTATGGTGACTTGACTTCCGCAGGCGACGAGATTGATGATCTGGAACACGCTATTGAGTTCAAGACTGTAAACGCAGCGCAAGGTTATTGGCTTATGGCAGAACTTAAAAGGGCTCGCCGGAAGCGTAGGGAAGCCAAGGATGCAAAGTTTTTGCTTGAAATCATTATGAATGAAGAAGATAAGGGCTGGGTAGATGGTAAGTTGGAAACTGCTATTGAACAACTTGGCAATCGTAAGTTTACTCCTAAGGTTCGTAATGATCTATTTGAAAAGAATTGAGGTACATAAAAATGAAGATTTAAGTTTTGCATGAGTGTGTTGATTCTCGTGATTTTTACGCAGAAGACAATATTATTATGGTTACAAAAGACAAGATTGAAGCAATTGATAAAATGGTTTGTCTGTTTAATGAAAGCAAGGATGATTTGCAACCGGTGAGTGATGATGAAACATGGTGTGAATCCACGGAAGCATCTGTTGTTTGTGGAGGTGAAAGCTATTATCGTCATCACTGGGGAATTGATGAGTTTGAGGTGTAAGCGATGCCTACTATCAGAGGAAACGGACACTGTAAGGTTTGTGGTGCTCCGGCTGCTATAAATCATGAATATTGTGATCATTGCCGCAGGATGGTAAGAATTGAAGCTCGACAGGCGTATGAAAGAAAGAGACAAGAACAAAAACGAAGTAAAAAGCCAGTCCTGACGTTCGGTGATGTTGTCAAACTTGCGAATGCCGAGGGATTATCTTATGGAAAATACTGTTTGAAGTATGGGATTTGAGGTGAATGTAATGAGCGCAGCTGTTGAAAGAAAAGAAGAACAGATATCTAAATTGATTTATTTTAATCCTAAACCTTCCGTTCCGGCGAAAAAGCGTGGTGTTACAAAAAGTAAACAAAAGCGCAAGCGCAATATTTCTCCAATAAGAAGCTTAGATGATGTTCAAATGATTTCGGAATATTTTTGGGATAAAAAGCAGTATCGTAACTGGTGTTTGTTTAACGTGGGTATCGCAACTGGGTTGCGTGCTAGTGACTTGCTTAAATTGAAAGTTTCCGATATGTCTTATTGTCTTTATAATGGAAAGATTGAAGTGGTCGAAGACGCTGGTGTTTGTATTATTGAAGAAAAAACATCTAAATATCGTGAAATTATTCTTACTCCAGAAGCGAGGGATGTCGTTGAAACATACATCAAAATTGCAAAACTTGGATATGATGACTGGATGTTTCCATCTCGACAAGGGAGTTGGAAAAAGTCTTTGAGAACAAATGGTGGATATGGGAAAACCGGTATTCCTCATATTGCAGAACCCAAAAAGGCTGGTGATCCTATTGATGTCGATCATTTTGCTCGTATTCTTCGTAATGTTGGTAGGGATTTAGGTCTTAATTATAAGATTGCCTCTCATTCTTGCCGCAAGACGTTTGGTTATCGTGAAATGTGTCTCAACAAGGATGATAATCAAGCACTGTCTTGGATTCAGAGCCAGTTGAATCATAGTAATCAGGATATTACATTGCGGTACGTTGGTTTTGATGAGGATAAGGCAAAAGAATATTACAAGAAGACTTTTTATGGTGTGAATACACACAGCTTGGAAGACTGAGGTGTATGATGGCTGATACTTATATTAAAATCTGGGATACTTACGAGAGCTACTTTGAACCCCTTAGTGCTGCCGAGGTTGGGCGTCTGGTACTGGCGATGATGAAATATAAATCGTCTGGAACGGAGCCTGAACTCAACGGAAATGAGCGGTATGTGTGGCCTGCTGTGAAGAGAGATTTGGATAAAGATGCCGAATACATCGAAGGTAAGAGAATTTCTGGTAAAGCTGGTGGCGCATCAAGCAAGCGTAAGCAAAACGAAGCAAACGCAAGCAAAAGCAAGCTAGAAAAAGAAAAGGAAAAAGAAAAAGATAAGATATCGTCTTCGTCTTGTGACGAGACGACAACGACGAAACCTGTCGAGGATGTTTTTCGAGAGAATATCGGGAAGCTTGGTGCTACTGGGCAGAAGGCTTTAGCAGAATATGTTGAGCGCATGGGTGACGAACTTGTGCTTGCTGTGATTGGTAAGTGTTCTGATCTCGGCGGTAATACATGGGCTTATGTGCGAAAAGCTCTTGATGAAGCAGAACATCTTGGCTGCAAGACTGCTGATGATTATCGCCGGGCTTGTCCGATAGGGAGTGGTCGCAATCTTAGAGTGAGTAGGGACACTCAATGTGGAACCGATTGGCTAAAAAACGCAGCTTTGGATAAAAGTCTTCGTAGAATGAAAATGATAAAAGAGTGATTTTAGGGGCGTGATTATGTGAATGAAGATATCGTTTTGCGAGGCGATGAAGCAAAGCAGTTTGTGTATAATCTGCATCATCCAAATGTTGCTAAAATAGTGGAAGAGAATAGACGACGGGATAAGGCACTTGATGAAGTGAACTATCAGGAAACAGATGATGGTTTTACGTTTGACATTGATAAAAGTAAATTGGAGGTTTAAATTATGGGACTGTTACTTGGTTTGGGTTTGCTTGGAGCAGCGTTTGGTATTGATACGGTAAAGCAAGCACCGTTCGATAGAGCGTATCGTCGTCTCGAAAATAAGTGGGGAAGGTGTACCATGGAAGAGAATAAACGGTGTGATGCTCTGGAATACGCAGTCAAGAATGGTTTGTGTTTTGAAGATGAAAAAAAGCCTGTGATTGAGTGGAAGAAGCTGAGAGACCTTCAATGGAAATATCAGTTGGCTGGTGTTTCTTGGCCGAGAGAGTCTGCAATTCGAGATGTGTGTCGTTTGGCGGCTCGTGATCGTGGATTTGAGTATAAGGGATATCTGCGTAACACGCGGACTTTTGGTTACATCACTGATCCGAAAAATATTTGCAAACTTGGTATCGTAGATTGAGAGGAGATTTGAAAAATGAATAACACTCGTAGAAAAGCTATTAAGCAGACCATTGACCGTTTTGATTCCATCCGTAAGAAGCTGGACGAACTTGTGTCTGAGGTCGAAAGTGTAAAATCCGATGTTGAGGATATCCAGTGGGAAGAAGAAGAGTATCGTGATAATATGCCGGAGAACCTGCAGGGAAGTGAACGGTATGACAAAGCAGATGAAGCTTGCACAAACCTGTCTGATGCTGTGGATGCTCTGGATGATATGATTGGTGCGTTGGATTTTGATTTTGGTGATGTGACTACATCTCTGGAGGAAGCAATGGAATGATTAAGACTACAAACCCATTAAAGAGAAGTGCATGGGCTGTGTTCTTATATAGAGGCAGGCAAGTTTGCTCATATCTTTTGCGTAATAGTAATCTTGGGGACAAGGAACGCATGGTAGAACTGTTGGCACGAAGGTACATGACAGAGCCTGAGAATATTATTGTAGATATTGAATTTAGAGATTGAGGTGATAAAGAATGACCGCGTTTGTAATGTTTACTTTTAATGTGGCACTGATAATAGCAGTGAGTAGTAATCCGTTTGCGTTTTGATGAAAAAGGAGATTGGTCTTATGAAAAAGTATGAAGTAGTTTGGACGGAACTTGAGGATGGGAATCTTAGATGTGATGCGAACAACGATGGTTTTAGTGGAATGGAAATTTTAAGTTTTCTTGAATTAAAAAGAGATGATGTGAAGGCACAGCTGTACAACGATACGAAGTTTACGAGAACTGTTCTTGACATGAATGGTATTCGAAAGGAAATTATCAATAAAACCTAAATTCTTTGGAGGGAAAACGAAATGATTATTACTATGTATCGAAGAAAATGGAAGTTCTCGGTGATGAGCGCAGAAGATGCAGAAGACTTTATCCGACGGCCACATTTTGAACGGATTCGGTTTATCTCAATCACTGAAGCTAATGGTCATCATATTGATTTTCATAAGTGTGAGGGTAATATTACTTTTCTACCGCTGAAGTTTGATGATTGCACTACTGATTTGGAAGGCACCTGCATTACGGATGTTCAGGCCAAGAATATTGTGAAGTTTGTTCTTGACAATCACGAAGCAGATAAGACGGATTGGTTCTGCGTGAATTGTGGTGCTGGTGTATCAAGATCTGCAGCCGTGTGTGCTGCTATTATGAGAATTCTGTGTAATGACGATATGCCGGTATTCACCAACAGTCATTTTTGTCCAAATATGACAGTGTACCGTGAAGTGCTGAATGCTTGGATCGATAAATTGTCGGATGATGGCGAAAATACATCTCAAGAAATTTGGAATTCAACGAATCCTGATCTGATTGGAGAATAAATATGACGCACGAATGGGTGGAACAGAAGAATAAAGAATATCATGAACAGTTTAAAGATTATCCACAGGCATTGGTAGATGAATGGAATCGAATTCCTGAGTGGGTTAAGAACATCATTGATCGTTGTGTTGTTGATGTCGAAATAAAACTGTTTGAGGCGCTTGCAAAGCTTAACGAGGAACCAGACAGTTTCGATGTACATAGATTGGTCGCAGAAACGGATAGTAGTTCCTTTTTTGTGAAATGGTATATTAATCATGATATCGAAAGGGGCGCAGATCCAGATGAAGAGCTGAAGAAGATCTCGAAGGAATTTGAAAAACTGCGAGATATGGCAGAAAAATATGAAGAATTCTTAGAATATAAAGATCGTTATCTTGAAGCAGAAGATCGTATTATGGAGTTTGATGGGGATATTATCATTACAGATCCATGTTATCTGTCTCATAATATGTCAAATGACGAGCGGAGCAAATTTGAATGTTGCGATATCAGCAGTCATGGCATCATTGGAATAGAGTCAAATACTTACTACGGTGATTGGGGTTGTACTACAT
>OGHH01001356.1_pt1 | contig 18348 bp, 18 predicted proteins | sample 1571471 | NCBI WGS metagenome assembly OGHH01 (sample SAMEA2581936, study PRJEB24529) | metagenome | biome: Human gut stool | place: China | collected 2011
AATAAGATGTATCCACAGGGAAGTGTAACTGAATATGAGCTTAATGAATCGGTAGAATTGAATGGATATTCGGCATCTGTCAGCAGTTATAAGGTTATGTCAATTGAAGATTTTTTGAATGAGTATGGAATTGATAAAAGAAAAGACATAAGTGATGAGCAGGATGATTTATATGTGATGGTTGCTGAATGTACTTTAGATATAGTGGGTGAGATGAAAGGATTTCCTTATGCAGATATAAGACTGGCATCGGGAGCTTTCTCTCAGGGAGTATCTAATGATTATATAAGAGATATTAACAAAGATGTTAATTTTTCTAAATTTGAGCAGGGGACAAGCGTTACTGTAGATATACCTTTCCTTATCCACAGCATATCATTTCCTCACAGCATAAATGCTGATAAGCTGAATAAAGAAGAATGGCAGTTGTATTTCTCAGTAACTCCGGGTAAGTATGTGAGAATGGGTAAATAATATGTGGAATGAATTAAAAAGAAGATATATTAATACAGAAATGCTGTTCTGGCTTGCAGGAGCAGTTATTTCACAGGAAGTTCTGCTTACAATTTTCTTAAGGTCTTTACAAAGAAATGCGTCGGGAACACCGTGTATATTAGATGTATTGACCTGTATGTCACAGAATTATGTGTTTCCACTGATGATGATTATAGCAGCTGTCTGCAATCAGAGAATGATGAAATGCGACAGAGATCCAATGATAATTCTGAAATACAGTTCGAAGGCAGGAATATATCTGTGGCAGAGTATCTGTACGATAGTGTATTCGGCAGTGCTGTCGTTAATATATGAACTGGCTGCAATTGCATATGCAGCAACTAAGTTTGATGTATTTTTTAACTGGAACAGTTATTCAAGTTATAAATTAATGAATATGGATGTATTGCCGGCAGGTCAGGTAACAGGTATGCAGGTAATGTTTGTTTACTGGATATTAATGGCTTTGATGATTGCAATAACATGTTTTATAGGAATTATATGCGAGATTATATTTTCATCAGATGTTATATCAGGTGCGGCTGTTATTATATTTGCAGGAGTAGATATATTTATACCGCTTACCTATCATAAAATGATTATATTCGGGGCTGCATGGTATAGTTCTAATGAGTGCACCAGAAAGCTTGGCATAGCTGCTTTAATTATGGCTGTTCTGATTATTGCAGGTCTTATTCTTCAAAGAAAGCGTGAGTATTATGAATACAAAAAAGAAGATGAGTAACAAAAGTATAAGAGGCGTTATATGGCATGATATTGAAAGAGGTTTCTATGCTGACAGATTCAGATACTTAATCGCTGTTCTTATGCTTGCCGGAGTGCTGATAATATTAGGAAATCATGAATTTGGAATGATGGATACGATATTCTTTATTCAGGGAGGCTATGATCCTGTTCTTATTATTAAGGAGGGAAAGATTGTATTTCCTTTTGTATGGATGCTGATTCAGTTTCTTGTGCCATTCATGATATACAGTTATTGCAATGATGACTGTGAAGGCGTAGGAATTGATTTTCTTATGAAATGCAGAAGCAGAAGATTATGGTGGAACAGTAAATGTCTGTGGAACTGCCTGACTGTACTTTCTGTATATGCAATTCAGTATGCAACAGCATTTGTATATGGATTATACAATGGAAACTTGAGTATGAAGGTTAATTATGAGCTTTTTGAAAAGATTAGTAATAAGTCTGTCCCGGATAATACGGCAAATGTGTGGATTATAGTGTATATGCTTGTAATGCCGGTTGTTGTTTCTTTGGTAACAGCACTGGTTCAGATGACAATCTCCATGTTTACGAATCCGATGATTGGCATGCTCGCAGTTATGGCATGGAATGTTATGTCAGTATTTATAAACAATCCGATTATGATAGGAAATAATTCTATGGTGGTAAGAAGCAGTGTGTATAATGCACAGAGAATACAGGTATGGCAGTCGGTCGCAGTATGCATTGTCGTGTATATTGTTGTGTATGTGGCCGGTATGATTGGATTTAATAAAAAAGATATTCTTGTGAGGGAGGATTAAAAAATGTATATTAAAATAACAGATGTTAATAAGACAATAAAGAAAGCACCAATATTAAGGGATATCAATCTGGAATTCACAGGTGGAAAGGTATATGGATTAAGAGGAAAGAATGGTTCGGGAAAGACTATGCTTATGCGTGCAATATGCGGGCTTATTACTCCGGATTCAGGAATAATTGATATTGATGGAAAGATACTTGGAAAAGATATATCTTTTCCGGAAAGTATAGGCGTGTTAATTGAGAATCCTTCATTTATAGGTAATTATACAGGATTTAAGAATCTTAAGGTGCTGGCATCTATTCAGAACAGAGTAAGCGATGAACAGATTAGAAAGGCGCTTAAGGATATAGGGCTTGACCCTGATGATAAGAGAACTTACAGAAAGTATTCTCTGGGAATGAAGCAGAAGTTAGGAATTGCGGCAGCAGTTATGGAAAATCCTGATATTATTATTCTTGACGAGCCGATTAATGCACTTGATGATGTCAGTGTTGAGAAGGTTCATGATATATTAGAAGAACAGAAGAAAAGAGGAGCGGTAATAATTATTGCATGCCATGATAAGGAAGAACTTGACCAGTTATCTGATGAGATTATAGAGATATCAGATGGCAGAATTATCAATAAAACCTGTTAGTAGTATCATTACATAGTACTGGAGTAATGTTACAAAATTGTAATGTTCCGTAATATTGAACAAACGACACCGGATTAGTTAAGTGGTAAAACATAATTAATCTATATGAAAGGAATTAATTATTATGGAAACAATACTTAAGATTGATAACATTGAAAAGTATTATGGAAACAAATCAAGCCTTACCAAAGCGATTGACAATATTTCGTTTGAGGTTGGAAAGGGAGAATTCGTTTCTATAATGGGAGCGAGTGGTTCAGGAAAGACGACTCTTCTTAACTGTATATCAACACTTGATAAGGTGACTACAGGTAAGATATATGTCGGAGGCAATGAGATTACCCAGTTAAAGGGTAATAAGCTTAACAAGTTCAGAAGAGAGGAGTTAGGATTTATCTTTCAGGACTTTAATCTTCTTGATACTTTAACAGCATTTGAAAATATTGCACTGGCGCTTTCTATACAGAATGTTCCGGCAAGGGAGATTGAATTAAGAGTAAGACAGACTGCAAGAGAGCTTGGCATTGAAGATGTATTAAACAAATATCCTTATCAGATGTCAGGCGGACAGAAGCAGAGAGTGGCAAGTGCAAGAGCCATTATTACTAATCCAAAGCTTATTCTTGCTGATGAGCCGACAGGGGCGCTTGATTCAAAGTCATCAAGGATGTTGCTTGAGAGCTTTAATTTTCTTAATACTGAGCTTTCGGCAACTATTCTTATGGTAACGCATGATGCATTTACAGCAAGCTACGCAGGCAGAGTGATATTTATCAAAGACGGTAAAATCTTCAATGAGATACGCAAAGGTGAATCTACAAGAAAAGAATTTTTTGATAAAATCATTGATGTTGTGACATTGTTAGGAGGCGACCTTAATAATGCTCTTTAAGATATCATTAAAGAACATCAGGAAGAGTTTAAAGGATTATACCGTCTATTTCTTCACTCTTATTCTTGGTGTCGCAATATTCTATGTGTTTAATGCAATTGACAGCCAGAGCGTTATGCTTGATGTAAGAGCAAATGTGATGGATATTATCAAGCTGATGAATGACATGCTTTCAGGAGTAAGCGTATTCGTATCGTGCATACTTGGATTTCTGATTATATATGCAAGCCGTTTTCTTATTAAAAGACGTAATAAGGAGTTTGGCATATATCTTACACTTGGAATGAGCAAGAGAAAGATTTCAGTGATTCTTTTCTTTGAGACACTGCTTATCGGCATTGTTTCACTTGTGGCAGGGCTTGTTATTGGTACAATCCTTTCACAGTTTATGAGCGTGATTGTTGCTAATATGTTTGATGCTGATATGACTAAGTTTAAATTCATATTCTCAATGAAGGCATGCATCAAGACTTTAATATATTTTGCAATTATGTATGTGTTAGTTATGATATTTAACACATTCAGTATCAGCAGATGTAAGCTTATTGATCTTCTCAATGCAGGTAAGAAAACTGAGAAGGTTACCATGAAGAACCCGGTTGTCTGCACAATAGTATTCGTCATAGGTGTTGGTATTCTTTCTTATGCATACTGGATGGTTACAAGGGGTGTTGAGTCAATAAATATTATTAATAAAATAGGCGTTCCTATTGCACTTGGCTGTGTCGCTACATTTTTAATATTCTGGTCTGTTTCAGGCTTTATGATAAGAATATTCACAAGTATTAAGAGTGTGTATTATAAAGGTGTGAACAGCTTTGTGTTAAGGCAGTTCTGCAGCAAGATTAACACTACTGTATTCTCGACAACTGTTATATGTATCATGCTTTTTATTACAATAAGCGTGCTTTCTGCAGCACTTTCAATGAAGGATTCGCTTTCAAAGGATCTGGACAGTATGTGTCCTGTTGATGTACAGCTTGCAAAATATTCATATGATGCGATGAGCGAGGCATATGCCACATCACAGAATATGAATGAAAAAGACAGGGAAATGCTGGAAGATTCCAAATTAAGTATAATAGAAACGCTTAATAACAGTGGATTTGATGCACAGAAGTATTTTAAGGATGTTGTTGAATATAATATATACAACACCGGATTGACAGTTAAAGATACATTAGGGGATATTAATACAGATGATTATCAGTTTATGGCAGATGCTATTATGCCGGTAATGACTATTGGCGATTATAATTCTGTTGCAAGACTGTATGGTAATAGTACGCATGAACTTAATGACGATGAATATATTATAGTGGCAGATTATAAGAACATGGTTATGATTAGGAATCAGGCATTAAAGAAAGGAATTACATTATCTGTCAATGGAAAAGAGTATAAACCAAGATATAATGAATGCAAGGATGGTTTTGTAAAGATTGGTGTTCAGAATATGAATGATGGGATTCTTGTTGTGCCTGATAATGCGGTAAAACCACAGCAGGTACGCAATATGGGGCTTAGTGCTGACTATAGGGCAGACACTAAGGAAGAAAGATATTCTATTGAAACACAGTTAGACAATTTAATGAAAAATATATCATTTAAAAAGAGCTTCATTAGCTGGAATTCCAGAATTGACCTGGCTGAAAGCAGTGTCGGGCTTGGAGCATTAGTTACATTTATTGCCTTATATTTAGGAATTATATTCCTTATAAGCAGTGCAGCAATTCTTGCGTTGAGAGAATTGTCAGACAGTGCAGACAATAAGGAACGATATGGAATGTTAAGGAAGCTTGGAGTTGATGAGAGAATGATTGATATGGCGCTTTTTAAGCAGATTGGAATATTCTTCGCATTTCCGCTGATTCTCGCACTTATACATTCTGTGTTTGGAATTAAATTTATTAACATAATTCTTGCAACTATGGGAATGAGTTCAATGGCAGCATCTATCGGGCTTACGCTCGCATTCGTTGCAGTTATTTATGGTGGATATTTCCTTATAACTTATCTGTGCAGCAGAAGCATTATAAGACCGGTAAGATAAGTTTTTCATTATTTCGTTGTTTTTTTAATATGTTTCTGTTATAATCTTCACATAGAAGTTGTTCGTGAACAACATGGAGGAATTTAATATGGAAACTAATATTTTGATAGAGAGTGGAACTAATGAGTTAGAGGTTCTTGAATTCACAATAGGGAATAATCATTATGGTATTAATGTTGCCAAGATTAAAGAGATTGTGCCATATAGTCCGGTTACACCGGTTCCGAATGCACATCCTAGTGTAGAAGGAATATTCATGCCAAGAGATTTAATGATAACAGTTGTAGACCTTGCTAAGGTTATTAAAAGTGCTCCTTCAGGAGATATTTCGAAGGATATGTTTATTATAACTAATTTCAACAAATTGAATGTCGCTTTTCATGTACATACAGTTGTTGGAATCCACAGAGTATCATGGGCTGATATTATTACTCCAGATACAACAATAAGTACTGCTGACAACGGAATTGCCACAGGAATTGTTAAGATTAACGGTCAGCTTATTATTATTCTTGACTTTGAGCGTATTGTATCAGATATAAGTCCGGAGACAGGTCTTAAGACTTCTGATATTCTCAAGCTTGAAGGCAGACCAAGAAGTGAAGCACATATTGTCATAGCAGAGGATTCACCTCTTCTTATTAAGCTGATATCTGATTCACTTGTTAAATCAGGTTATGATAATCTTACATTATGTCATAATGGTCAGGAAGCATGGGATTTTATATCAGATGCCAAGGCAGGAAAAGTACCGCTTGATATAGACTGTGTTATCACTGATCTGGAGATGCCGCTTATGGATGGTCACAGACTTACAAAGCTTATTAAGTCTGATGACAAGTTAAAGAATATACCGGTTGTTATATTCTCATCACTTATTAATGAACAGATGAGAGCAAAGGGAGAATCACTTGGTGCAGATGTCCAGTTGTCAAAGCCGGAAATCGGACTGCTTGTATCAGAAATCGATAAATTACTCAGATAATTTTCTTCATTTTACACTTCCTCTTATGGGACGCCGCCTGACATGGGCGGCGTCCTTTTTGTGCGGGCAGCGATGAGAGAAGATATGGAAAGTTCACAGTTGTGCTTGCACAAATTGTGAACTTTATATAGCTTCTCGAGGAACGCCGCGACAATGCCGGAACGCAGTTCTGGCATATGGCTGCCCACACAAAAAGGTCCTCGATGAGCGCCTACATGCAAAATACTGAAGCAATGACAACATTCAAAAAAGATGTTATAATCATATGGTTATGAAATGGAGGTACTTATGATTTATAATGATTTAATTGATGATATAAAGAGTGCTGATTATGTACTTTTTGGCTTGGGGAAAGAAATATATTCTTCTGATGATACAGAAATATATGACAATCTGAAAAAGTTGTTTGCATCTATGGAACATGTGAATTACTTTATTGTGTCTACTGATAAAGCTGGTACGATCAGGAATTGTGGACTTAATGAAAGAAGAATTGTCTGTCCGGTCAATGAAAATAATGCTGAAGAAGAGGAAAAACAGTGGGATTTCTACAATAAATGGCTGTCATCCTCACTTGCAAAGAAGCTGGTTATTGTGGAACTGGGAGAAGATTTTTCTAACCCTAATGTTATAAGATGGCCATTTGAAAGAATTGTGATGATTAATCAGAAGGCTAAGATGTATCGTGTTCACAGTACATTTTACCAGATTCCTAAGGAAATCGGGGACAGGGCATGTGCTTTTGAGATGAATGGAGCACAGTTTATAAAAGAACTTGTAAAATGTTGTTAATAATCAATATTTATGATAATATTTTAGTATATTTTGATTGGATGGGAGGTAAGAATTTTGGCTGATAATGAACAGCAGGATGATTATCTTAGTAATATGCTTAATGCGCTGAATGAAAAGGAACAGGAGAGCCAGTCTTATAATGATCCAGAGACAATTGCAAGGCAGGCTAAAGAGAAACTTGAGGCTGAGAATGCTGTTAAAGAGGCTAATGAGCCAGAGCGTGAAGCTGATGCAGACGCTAAGTTAGAGGCGCTTCTTGATAATACTCCGCTAGAAGAGGCAGCGGGGGCAAAGTTGACATCAGATGATAATTCAGAACTTTCAGATGACGATATGAAAAGACTTATGAATATGAATCTTGATGATATTATTGATGATGTTAAGTCAGACAGTGCGTCTATAGATGATCTGTTTGGAAGTTCTCCTGATAAAGAAACAGAACATAATGGAAAAAGTGCTGATACTCAGGCACAGACGATTAGTGCAGATGATAAGAAAAAGTTAAAACCACAGAAAGAAGGTTTTTTCAAGAAGATTAAGAAAGTGTTCTTTGACAGTCTTGAGGATGATACAGAAACTGCAGAGAGTGCATCAGAAGCTGTGGGAGAGAAAGAAAGTATAGAAGAGAATGTAGTAAAAGATTCATCTGATAAAGGAAAAACTTCATCTGGAAATGAACCTAAAGATGAGAATGAGCAGATTATAGAAGATGTGTTCGGAAACAAGAGTACGCTTGATGAGTCACAGGTTCCTAAGAAAGGCTTTTTTGCAAGACTTAAGTACAGGCTTGAACAGATGAAAGCAAAGCACATTGAAGAGGAGAAGGCTGAGGAAGAAGCTGAAAGACTTGAAGAAGAAGAAAAGCAGAAGAATAAGGAATTAAAGAAAGCTGCGGCAGCAGAGAAGAAAGAGCAAAAGAAGCAGGCAGGAGAGGCTAAGAAAGCACAGAAGGCTAATAAACCTAAGAAGGTAAAGCCTAAGAGGGTAAAGAAACCGAAAGAACCACCTAAACCGCAGGATATTCTTAAGATAAAGCCTGTTTCGATTGTTATGCTTGTATTATTTGTGGCGGGTGTTTCGGTACTTATAAGTGTTTTAGGTTCAGGCTTTTATTATAACAACAGTGTTTCTCAGGCTAAAGATTATTACAGCAATGAGCAGTATGAGAAGGCATATGATAAGTTAAGCGGAATAAAGCTTAATGGCAGTGATAAGACTCTTTATGAGCAGGCTTCAACAATTATGTATGTTCAGAAACAATATGATTCATATGAGAATTATATGAAACTTAACATGAAGACAGAAGCACTTGACAGCCTTATTAAGGGAGTGAACAGATATAATAGTCTTCGTCCGCAGGCACAGGAGTTAGGCATTGATAATAAGTTTACTGCTGTATATAAGCAGATAGTATTGGCTTTACAGGATACATTTAAGATATCTGAAACAGAAGCAATAGGATTATCATCAATGTCAGATACAGATTTTACTAATTATTATTACAGAATAGAAGAATACGGAAAGGCAGTACAATGATAGCAATTATCGATTATGACGCAGGTAACTTAAAGAGTGTTGAAAAGGCTCTGGTATCATTAGGAGAGGAAGTTTTAGTCTCAAGAGATTCAAGTGAAATCTTACAAGCTGATAAGGTTATTCTTCCGGGAGTTGGTTCATTTGGTGATGCAATGAACAATCTTGATAAGTTCGGACTTGTTGATACTATTAAGAAAGTGACAGGTAATGGAACCCCATTCCTTGGAATATGTTTGGGATTACAGCTTTTATTTAAGGAAAGTGATGAGACTCCGGGGGCGGAGGGACTTGATATTCTTCCGGGAAAGATATTAAAGATTCCTGCTAAGGATGGTTTCAAGATTCCGCATATGGGATGGAATTCTCTTGATATTAAGCCTGAAGCGAGACTTTTTAAGGGACTTGAAGGTAATCCATATGTGTATTTTGTACATTCTTATTATCTTAAGGCAGCAGATGAGGGAATTGTGGCAGCAACTACAGAGTATACTACACATATTCATGCTTCGGTTGAAAGCGGCAATGTGTTTGCATGCCAGTTCCATCCTGAAAAGAGCAGTGATGTAGGACTTAAGATATTAAAGAATTTTGCGTCATTATAATTGCTAAAAGGAGTTGCTGATGTTTACTAAAAGAATTATACCATGCCTTGACTGCAAGGATGGAAGAGTTGTCAAAGGAACTAATTTTGTTGATTTAAGAGATGCAGGGGATCCTGTAGAGGTTGCATCAATGTACGATAAATCAGGTGCAGACGAACTTGTATTTCTTGATATTACAGCTTCAAGTGATGGAAGAAACACAACTGTTGATCTTGTAAGAAGAGTGGCAGAAAGAGTGTTTATTCCGTTTACTGTAGGCGGTGGAATACGAAGCACAGATGATTTTAAGGTACTTTTAAGAGAAGGGGCTGATAAGATATCAATTAATTCGGCAGCTATTATGAATCCGCAGCTTATATCTGATGCAGCTGATAAGTTTGGAAGCCAGTGTGTTGTAGTTGCAATTGACGCAAAGAGGAATAGTGATGGTCATTGGAGCATATATAAGAATGGCGGAAGAGTTGATATGCATATGGATGCTGTAGAATGGGCGATGAAGGCAGAAAAGCTTGGAGCAGGAGAGATTCTTCTTACAAGTATGGATTGTGACGGAACGAAAGCCGGATATGATATTGAGCTTACTAATACAATTGCGTCAAATGTATCAATACCTGTAATTGCTTCAGGCGGTGCAGGCAGTAAAGAACATTTTCTTGATGCATTTACTAAGGGAAAAGCAGATGCAGCACTTGCAGCTTCACTATTCCATTATAAGGAACTTGATATTATGGAGCTTAAGAAATACCTTGCAGATAATGGTATTCCTATGCGTATGTAGGAGGATATGGATATGTCGATGATAGATAATGACTGGCTTCCTGCTATTAAGGAGGAATATTCCAAGCCATATTACAAGGAATTATTTACATTTGTTAAGGATGAATACAGCAAATATGTTGTATATCCTCCGGCAGATGATATATTTAATGCGTTTCATTTTACACCGCTTAGTAAGGTTAAGGTACTGATACTTGGTCAGGATCCTTATCATAATGTACATCAGGCACATGGACTGTCTTTTTCAGTACTTCCGGGAGAGGAAGCACCGCCTTCACTTAAGAATATATATAAAGAACTGCATGATGACTGTGGATGTTATATTCCTAATAACGGATATCTTAAGAAATGGGCCGACCAGGGAGTGCTTCTGCTTAACACAGTACTCACTGTAAGAGCACATCAGGCTAATTCACATCAGGGACACGGCTGGGAGCAGTTTACGGATGCAGTTATTAATGCTGTCAATATGCAGGACAGACCTATTGTGTATATGCTGTGGGGCTCGCCTGCACAGAGGAAAGCATCAATGCTTAATAATCCGAAACATCTTATTCTTAAAGCACCACATCCGAGTCCGTTATCTGCGTACAGAGGCTTTTTTGGATGCAGACATTTCAGCCAGTGCAATGAATTTTTAAAGGCTAATGGGGTAGAACCGATTGACTGGCAGATTGAGAATATATAATACACTTGATTTTTTAACAAATATTATGTATTATCAATTCTGTTTATTATTAAATTAAATAGGAGATAGTATGTTAAAAAAGTATTTGTATATTTTTCTTATTTCTATGGTTCCACTTATTGAGCTTAGAGGTGCAATTCCTGTATCACAGGGATTCCAGTTACCATTGTTACAGTCATATATTGTGTGCGTAATAGGTAATATGCTTCCTGTACCGGTTATTTACCTTTTTGCAAGAAAGGTTCTTGAGTGGGGAAAGGATAAGAAATATATTGGAAAGTTCTTTACTTTCTGTATTGAAAAAGGACACAAGGGTGGAGAGAAGCTTAAGGAGAAGGCTGGAAGAGGTCTTTTTGTAGCATTATTACTTTTTGTTGGAATTCCGCTTCCGGGAACAGGTGCATGGACGGGAACACTTGCAGCAAGTTTTCTTGATATGGGATTTAAGAAGAGTGTAATAGCAGTTTTGTTAGGAGTTTTACTTGCAGGAGTGATTATGGGAATCGCAAGTGCGGGAGTATTTACAGCAATCTTTAGTTTTGCATAAGATTATTAATTAGCTTGAAATCCAGTATTTAAGCGCTTTTTTGAAGATTTTGAAATATTTTTTGAAAATTTTTTAAAAAAATTTAAAAAAGTGCTTGACGGATTATGATAATTGAGTTAAGATATCATTGTTGCTGCGGTACACAACTGCAAGACAACGAAAGCTATGGCTTGTTGGTCAAGAGGCTAAGACGCCGCCCTCTCACGGCGGAATCAGGGGTTCGATTCCCCTACAAGCTACTATATGTGATACGGAAAGAGTGGGCAGAGATGTCCACTCTTTCGTTCATATATAAGAAAACTGAATACTTTTAGAAAGGGTGAGTACTGCATGGGAAAAAGAGAAAGCTATGAAGCTAAGACAACAGAACTTATACAGCCGGTTGTTGAAGCTAACGGCGTGGAACTTTTTGATGTTGACTACGTGAAAGAAGGCAGCGACTGGTATCTGCGTGTCTACATTGACAAAGAAGGCGGAGTTACTATTGATGACTGCCAGAATGTGAGCAGAGCTTTCAATGAGATACTGGACAGGGAGAATTACATTGATGACCAGTATATATTTGAGGTGAGTTCTCCGGGTCTTACAAGACCTCTTAAGAAAGAGAAGGATTATGAAAAGAGTATTGGCAGAATGATTGAGATTAAATTATTCAGTCCTGTTGATAAATCTAAGGAATATTCCGGGGTTCTTAAGGAATATGATAAAGATACGGTAACAATCAGTATTGATGATGTAACTAAAACATTTGACAGAAGTAATCTGGCTATGATCAGATGGGCATTTGTAGATGAAGTATAATATATTTTTGGAGGAAATTAAAAGCAATGAATAAGGAATTAATTATGGCACTTGATGCTCTTGAGAAGGAGAATGGAATCGATAAAGAGATTATGTTTGCAGCTATCGAGAAATCTCTTATGGATGAGTACAAGGCTGAGTTTGATAAGGCTGATAATGGTCGTGTTGAGTTAGACAGAAGAACAGGCGATTTCCACATTTATTCTGACAGAACTGTTGTTGAGGAAGTTATTGTTCCAGAGAACAGAGAGAATAAGAAAGAAAAATATGTATCAGGTACTGATATTGCATTAGAAGATGCCAGAAAGATTAAGCCTGACTGCCAGCTTGGTGATGTTATTACTGTTGAAGTAAAGTCTGAAGAGTTCTCAAGAAAGGCTGCCAAGAATGCTAAGAATACTATTGTGCAGACTATCAGAGAGCAGGAAAAGAATGCTCTTTATAATGAGTATCATTCTAAGGAGAAGGAACTTATTACAGGTATTGTGCAGAGAGTTGCTGACAATGGTGATCTTACAATTGATCTTGGAAGACTCCAGACAGTTCTTAAGGCTGATGACAAGTTCAAGGATAAGAAGTTTGCACCAGGCGACAGAATTAAGTTATATGTTGTTGATGTAATTAACAGAGAAAAGGGTGGCCCTGTTGTAAGAGTTTCAAGAAAGTCACAGGAGCTTGTTAAGAAGCTTTTTGAAGAAGAAGTTACAGAGATTAAAGACGGCGTTGTTGAAATCATGGGTATTGCAAGAGAAGCTGGCTCAAGAACTAAGATGGCAGTAAGAGCTAATGTTGCAAATGTAGATCCTGTAGGTGCATGTGTTGGTATTAATGGTGCAAGAGTTAAAGCTATTGTTAATGAGCTTGGTAATGAGCAGATAGATATCATTGAGTGGGACAGCAATTCAGCACAGCTTATTGTTAACGCATTAAGCCCTGCAAAGGTTGTTTCAGCAGTAGCTGATGATGAAGAGAAGAAGGCTAAGATTGTTGTTTCTGAGCAGCAGCTTTCTTTAGCAATCGGTAAGCAGGGACAGAATGTAAGACTTGCTGCAAAGCTTACAGGATATGGAATTGATATTAAGAGCGAGGCTGAACCTGAAGAACATACAGAAGAAGAAAACTTAGAAGAAGAGTATGTTGAACCGTCTGAAATAAGCCTTGATGAAGAATAATTATTAGGAGTGATGCATAGTGGCTACAGTAAAGAAGATTCCACAAAGACAGTGTATTGGCTGCGGTCAGATGAAGGATAAGAAGGACTTAATCCGTATTCTGAAGACACAGGATGAATCAATTGTTATAGATGCTACAGGCAGGAAGAATGGCAGAGGGGCTTATATATGTGCGAATGAAGACTGCCTGTCTAAAGCATTTAAGAATAAGGGACTTGAAAGGTCATTTAAGATGGCAGTAGATTCTGCTGTCTATGATGAGTTAGCAAAGGAGCTGAATAATATTGGAAAATAAACAGAAAATCCTTAATATGATTGGACTTGCGCAGAAAGCCGGAAAGGTTGCAAGCGGAGAGTTTTCAACAGAGAAGGCTGTTAAAACCGGAAAGGCATACACAGTTATTGTTGCAGATGATTCTTCAAATAATACTAAGAAAATGTTTACAAATATGTGTACTTATTACAAGGTTCCGATACATTTTTTTAGTGACAAGGTGAGTGTTGGCCACGCGATAGGAAAGGAATTCCGCGCATCACTGGCAGTCCTTGATGAAGGATTTGCAAAGACCATAGAAAAATATTTTGAACAGGGTTTAGAATAACAGCAGTGCTGTTATTTGGAAAAGAGGTTAAATGGCAAATATGAGAGTACATGAATTGGCAAAAGAATTAAATATAACATCTAAGGATATTACTGATATGCTTAGCAACAGCGAGAAGACTTATAAGTCTGTAAGCGGACTTACAGATGCAGAAATAACAAGCGTGAGAAAGAAGTTTGCTCCTGCACCTAAGGCTGAGAATAAGCCGGCAGCACAGCCAGCAAAGCAGTCACAGCCTGTAAAGAATGATAACAGGGACAACAGACAGCAGAATCAGGCTTCAAAGCAGTCACAGCAGGGAACACAGAATAAGTCTGGTAATGCTGATGATAAGAAGCATATCTCACAGGTATATTTCCCACAGAACAGTTCAAGGGATAAGAATCCTAGAAGAGATAATAATAACAGAGACGGACAGCGCGATAACAACGGCGGCTACAGAAATAATGACCGTAATAATGGCGGTTATAGAAACAATGACCGCAACAATAACGGCGGTTTCAGAAATGACAGAAACGGACAGTCTGGAAATGGCGGCTTCAGAAAGGATAATGACCAGAACCGTGGAGGATTTAACGGAGGTCAGAGAAGAAATAATGACAGAAGAGATTCTGCACCTAAGGAAGAGTTTGATTTTTCAGCTAAGCCAGATTCAAGAAGACATGATTCAAGAATAGACAGCAAGAAGAATGACAGAAAGAGAGATAATGAGGCTAAGGAAAATCTTAAGTTCGCTAACAGCAGATTTGATAAGAAGCCTATGACAAAGCCTGAGAAGAAGGAAAAGGAAGAAGAGACAATCAAGCAGCTTGTTCTTCCAGATACTCTTACTATCAAGGAACTTGCAGATAAGATGAAGGTAGCTCCTGCAGCACTTGTTAAGAAGCTGTTCTTACAGGGTAAGGTTGTTACTATTAACGAAGAGATAGATTACGATGCAGCAGAAGAGATTGCTCTCGAGTTCAACTGTATATGTGAGCATGAAGAGAAGGTTGATGTTATTGCAGAACTTCTTAAGGAAGATGAAGAACCAGAGGATAAGCTTGTTCCAAGACCACCAGTTGTCTGCGTTATGGGACACGTTGATCATGGTAAGACTTCATTACTTGATGCAATCAGAGAAACTCATGTGACAGCTAAGGAGTCAGGCGGAATCACACAGAAGATAGGTGCTTACCAGGTAAATGTAAATGGTAATCTTATTACATTCCTTGATACTCCGGGACATGAGGCGTTTACCGCTATGCGTGCCCGTGGCGCGAAGGTGACGGATATTGCGATTATTATCGTGGCCGCTGATGATAACGTGATGCCTCAGACGATTGAGGCGATTAATCACGCTTCGGCTGCCGGTGTTCCTATTGTTTTCGCTATTAATAAAATCGATAAACCACATGCTAATCCTGAGAAGATCAAGGAGGAGTTGGCGAATATGAATTACTTGGTGGAAGACTGGGGGGGTAAGTACCAGAGTCAGGAGATCTCCGCTAAGAAAGGTATCGGTGTCGAGGAGTTGTTGGAGAAGGTCTTGTTGGAGGCCGACCTGTTGGATTTGAAAGCGAATCCGAAAAAACGTGCGGTTGGTTCTATCATCGAGTCTTCTTTGGACAAGGGACGTGGCTATGTATCTACCATATTGGTGGAGAACGGTACGTTGAAGATGGGAGATATCGTTTTGGCGGGAACTCATCAAGGACGTATCAAGGCGATGTTCAACGAGCGTAATCAACGGGTGGAGAAGGCCGGTCCTTCCGAGCCGGTATTGATCCTCGGTTTGAATGGTGCTCCTCAGGCCGGTGATACATTTAATGTATTGGAGACTGAGCAAGAGGCGCGTGAGATCGCTAACCGTCGTGAGCAATTGCAGCGTGAGTTAGGTCTTCGTACGCAGAAGATGCTTACTTTGGATGATATCGGACGTCGTATCGCCGTGGGTAACTTCCAAGAGTTGAACGTGATCGTGAAGGGTGATGTGGATGGTTCCGTAGAGGCTTTGTCCGACTCTTTGATCCGTTTGTCTACCGAGGAGATTCAGGTAAACGTAATTCACAAGGCGGTTGGCCAGATTTCCGAGTCGGATGTGGTTTTGGCAGCGGCTTCGAACGCTATCATTATCGGATTCCAAGTTCGTCCGTCTTTGCAAGCACGTAGAAACGCCGAGAAGGAAGGTGTGGAGATCCGTTTGTATTCTATCATCTACGATGCGATCGAGGAGGTGAAGAGCGCTATGGAAGGCATGCTTTCTCCGGAGATCAAGGAGGAGATTACCGCTTATGTGGAAGTTCAGCAGGTATTCAAGATCACCAAGGTCGGTACGGTTGCCGGATGTATGGTTAAGGAAGGCAAGATCAAACGTACGAACAAGATCCGTTTGATACGTGACGGTATCGTTATCTATGCCGGTGAGCTAGGTTCTTTGAAACGTTTCAAGGACGATGCGAAAGAGGTCGTGGCTGGCTTGGATTGCGGTTTGAATATTACGAACTTCAACGATATCCAAGTGGGCGATATGATCGAGGCTTACGAAGAGACAGAAATAAAGAAGACGTTATAACGATGAACTGGTTGGACATTACATTGCTATGTCTGGCAGGGATAGGATTTGTGAAAGGCCTGTTTGATGGAATCATCAAACAGGTTGTTTCGCTTATAGCCCTAGTGATCGCGATCTTTTTCTGCGGGAAAGCGGCGGCTTGGCTGAAAGGATATATCTTGGCGTTGGGTTGGTTTCCGGAAGAAGGGGTTACGATCTTGAGTTATATAGCGGGTTTTATCTTGATTATGGGGGTATTTATCCTAGCGGGTGAACTGGTTACCAAGGTGGTAGGGGCGACACCGTTGAGCGTTATCAACCATTTGTTTGGGGGTTTTTTCGGGTTGCTGGTCGTTTTGGTCTTTACCAGTTTGCTGTTGAATGCGCTGGAGTTCGTGGATCGCGGATCGGTCTTGATTCATCGCCAATCGAAGATAGAATCTCGTTTTTATTATAGCGTGAAGCAAATAGTACCAACAATTTTCCCACATAATTTGTTTTCATTAGGAGAATGAAGGGCTTTTATCAATGGTTAATTTATAATTATGCAGGATTCAAATCATATCATTAATGAGGTAACGAGCGGAGATTATAAATATGGCTTCGTTACCGATATTGATACGGAGGTGATCCATCGTGGATTAGACGAGGAGACGGTCCGTATTATCTCTGCCAAGAAGAACGAGCCGGAATGGTTACTCGAGTTCCGTTTGAAGGCTTTTCGCCATTGGCAGACGTTGGAGATGCCTACATGGCCTCACTTGAATATCCCGCCGATCGATTATCAGGACATTATCTATTATGCCGCCCCTAAGAAAAAAGAGGGACCAAAGAGCTTGGATGAGGTAGATCCTGAGTTGTTGAAAACATTCGATAAACTGGGTATTCCTTTGGAAGAACAGAAGCATTTAAGCGGAATGGCGGTAGACGCCGTGATGGATAGTGTTTCCGTGAAGACTACTTTCAAGGAGAATCTCGCGGAGAAGGGGATTATTTTCTGTTCGTTCAGCGAGGCTGTACAACATCATCCGGACTTGGTGCAGAAGAATTTGGTTTTGCTACTGCTCCGCTTGTAACAATGGGATGCGTTATGATGAGAGTCTGCAACTTAGATACCTGTCCGGTTGGTGTTGCTACTCAGAATCCGGAACTTAGAAAACGTTTCCGTGGAAAACCGGAATATGTTGTAAACTTCATGCGCTTTATTGCCGAGGAACTGCGTGAATACATGGCAAAACTTGGAATCCGTACACTCGATGAGATGGTCGGAAGAACAGACCTCTTAAAAGTAAAAGAACATCCGGAAAGCCCGATGGCATCTAAGATTGATTTAAGTGCAATCTTAAATAATCCATTTGCCAAAGAAGGACAGAAAGTAACCTTCGACCCGGCTCAGGTTTATGACTTCAAACTGGAAGAGACAAAAGATGAAAAAATTCTTCTGAAAAAACTTCAGAAATCCATCGAAAAAGGTGAAAAAGCCTCTATCGATGTAGAAGTTACCAATACAGACCGTGCATTTGCTACCATCCTTGGCGCAGAAATTACAAGACATCATAAAGACGGACTGCCAGATGATACCATCACCATCAACTGTAATGGAGCCGGCGGACAAAGTTTCGCAGCCTTCGTTCCAAAAGGACTCACTTTAACTCTCTGCGGTGACTGCAACGAT
>OGHH01001365.1_pt1 | contig 18247 bp, 18 predicted proteins | sample 1571471 | NCBI WGS metagenome assembly OGHH01 (sample SAMEA2581936, study PRJEB24529) | metagenome | biome: Human gut stool | place: China | collected 2011
TGCATCTTGTTGATGGCCTTGACCATGCAGAACACGGCGAACGCGATGATGATGAAGTCGAGGATGACGGCGATCAGGTTGCCGTAGTTGACGGCGATTTCGGGGTCGATGACCTCCTTGCCCTCCATGACGGCTTCCTTGAGCACCCACTTCCAGCTGGAAAAGTCGACGCCGCCGGTCAGCATGGAGATGAGCGGCATGATGATGTCGTTGACCAGGGAGGTCGTGATCTTGCCGAACGCGCCGCCGATGACAACACCGACGGCCATGTCGATGACGTTGCCGCGCATGGCAAAGGCCTTGAACTCTTCAAAAAACTTCTTCATTCAGAAGGCTCCTTTGGCGGGATTTGAGGGGAAATACAACAACTAATCGTATAAAATAATGAAAATATTACTATAAGAAATTACTTTTTCGGCGTGAGAACGGTCTTGCCGCCCATGTAGGGCTGGAGGACCTTGGGGATCAGCACGCTGCCGTCGGCCTGCAGATTGTTCTCAAGGAATGCAATCAGCATGCGCGGGGGTGCGACGACGGTGTTGTTCAGCGTGTGCGGCAGGTACATCTTGCCGTCCTCGCCCTTGACGCGAATTTTCAGGCGGCGCGCCTGCGCGTCACCGAGGTTCGAGCAGGAGCAGACCTCGAAATACTTCTTCTGGCGCGGGGACCAGGCCTCGATGTCACAGCTCTTGACCTTCAGGTCGGCGAGGTCGCCGGAGCAGCACTCGAGCTGGCGGACGGGGATGTCCATCGAGCGGAACAGCTCGACGCTCCACTTCCACATCTTGTTGTACCAGTCCATGCTGTCCTCGGGCTTGCAGACGACGATCATCTCCTGCTTTTCAAACTGGTGGATGCGGTAAACGCCGCGTTCCTCAATGCCGTGCGAGCCTTTCTCCTTGCGGAAGCAGGGGGAGTAGGACGTCAGCGTCTGGGGAAGGCTGCTCTCGGGCAGAATTTCGCCGATGAAGCGGCCGACCATCGAGTGCTCGCTCGTGCCGATGAGGTAGAGATCCTCACCCTCAATCTTATACATCATGGCGTCCATGTCGTTCTGACTCATGACGCCCTCGACCACGTTGCCGTGGATCATAAACGGCGGGATGCAGAATGTGAAGCCCTTGTCGATCATAAAGTCGCGCGCGTAGGCGAGCACGCCCTCGTGCAGGCGCGCAATGTCACCGAGCAGGTAGTAGAAGCCCGCGCCGGAGACGCGGCCCGCGGCGTCCATGTCGACGCCGTCAAAGCTCTCCATGATCTGCGTGTGGTAGGGAATTTCAAAATCGGGAACCTTCGGCTCGCCGAAACGCTCGACCTCGACATTGCAGCTGTCGTCCGGGCCGATGGGGACGCTCGGGTCGATGATGTTCGGGATCAGCAGCATGATCTTGTGAATCTTCTGCTCATACTCCTCTTCGAGCTTTTCAAGCTCGGCCAGGCGGTCGGCGTTGGCCTTGACGGTTGCCTTGATCTTTTCGGCTTCTTCGAGCTTGCTCGGGTCCTTCTTCGCCTGACCCATCAGCATGCCGATCTGCTTAGAAAGGGCGTTGCGGCTGGCGCGCAGCTCGCTCGCCTCGGTGATGGCGGCACGGTTCTTGGCGTCGAGCTCGATGACCTCGTCGACGAGGGGGAGCTTTTCGTCCTGGAACTTCTTCTTGATGTTTTCCTTGACCAGATCGGGATTTTCCCGCAGGAATTTCATATCCAGCATAATGATTTACCTCGTTATCGTTGTAAAGTAAATGACAATTTGATTGCTCAGTTTACGCCGTCCGGAAACAGCTCGTCCACAATGGACTGGTAGCGCGCGGCGGGGGAAGGGGCGTCGTCGCCGGTGATGGCGGTGCGCAGCGGCTCCTTGGGCAGGAATTCCACCGTGCCGGTCTCCTCGAACGAGCGGATGTTGTCTTTCGCGGCGTCGAGATCGCCGGTATTGTAGGCGTTTTCGATCTCAAGCAGCCAGTCGAGCGCGCGCAGCTGGTTGGACTGAAGGCCGACAGTCTCGTCGAGCGCTTTTTTGTCCTCCTCGCTGTTGGCGAGTTGCTCTTCAAGTTCGGCAATGTGCGCTTCCAGTGAGTCGTTCTGCTGTAAGGTGCTTTGCAGGGCGGTGTTGCCGTCCTTGATCTCGTTGATGCTGCGCTGATTCATGAAAAATGTCCACAAAATCAGCAAAAATGCCACGGTGAAGAGGATCGCAACGTAAGTATATACCTTTTTCATGCGCTCGCGCTCGGTGGTGGGCTTTTCCTCACCGGGCACGGGCGGCTTATTCGGGTCCTTGGGGCCCTCGTGAATCAAATCGGACATGGTTATTCGCCTCCGTTCTTTCTGCGTTTGATGGCGGCGAGCGCTTCGAGCAGATCGTTTAAGTCGTCGATGCCGTAATAGTCGAGCTCAATGCGGCCCTTTTTCTTGCCGGACACGATGCGGCAGGTGCGGCCGATCTTATCGCTGAGCTCCTGCGCGGCCAGACGGCCGTAGCTCTCGGCGATGAGCTCGTCGTTCGTGGGTTTGCGCTCTTCCTTAGGGTTACTCAGGCGCTTGGCGAGTGCCTCGGTCTGGCGGACGCTGAGACCCTGCTTGACGATCAGGTTTGCCGCGTCGAGCTGCAAGTCGGCCTTGAGCGGCAGCAGTGCGCGGGCGTGACCGCCGGAGAGGTCGCCGTTTTGCAGCATTTGCCGCACTTCGGGGCAAAGCCCTAACAATCTCAGGCTGTTTGCCACGGCGGAGCGGGACTTGCCGACACGCTCGGCGGCCTCCTCCTGCGTGAGATGGTAGTTGTCCATCAGCGTTTTGTAGCCCTCGGCTTCTTCGATGGGGTCAAGGTCTTCGCGCTGGAGGTTTTCGATGAGCGAAAGCTCGGTCATCTTGCGGTCATCCGCCTCGATGACGATGGCGGGCACTTCGGCAAGACCGGCGATGCGCGCGGCGCGCCAGCGGCGCTCGCCCGCGATGATCTGATAGTAGCCGGAAGAAAGGCGGCGGACCGTCAACGGCTGGATAATGCCGTGCTCGCGGATGGAATCGGCCAGATCCTGCAGAGCCTCTTCATCGAAGTGGCGGCGCGGCTGATTGGCGTAGGGTTCGATCTGCGAGATGGGGAGGTAGAGGTTGTCGGACGTGTCGGTGCGCAGGGCGGCGTCGCCCAGCAGCGCGCCGAGACCCTTGCCGAGCCCGCGGTTTGCATTTGCCATGGAAACTTCTCCTTTCTGTGGGATGAAGCGGGCGGAATGCGCCCTTATATTTAATGTATCAGCGGTTCTGCTTCAAAAACTCGTTGGCGAGGTCGCTGTACGCTTCCGCGCCGCGGGAGGTGCGGTCGTAGTAGTTGATCGGCTTGCCGTGGCTCGGCGCCTCGGAAAGGCGCACATTGCGGGGGATGACGGTCGAATACACCTTGCCGGGGAAGTAGCGCTTGACCTCTTCCGCAACTTGGAGGGCGAGATTCGTGCGCCCGTCGAACATCGTGAGCAGCACGCCTTCGAGCTCGAGGCCGGGATTCAGGCTGCGGCGCACCATGCGCACCGTGTGCATCAGGTCGGACAGGCCTTCGAGCGCGAAATATTCGCCCTGCACGGGAACGATCAGGGAATTTGCCGCGCAGAGGGCGTTGACCGTCAACAGTTCGAGTGACGGCGGGCAGTCGATGAGGATAAAGTCGTAATTGGGCGAGAGAACGTCGAGCGCCTGCTTGAGCAGGAATTCGCGGTTTTCGCGGTCGATCATCTCGATGCCCGCGCCCGCCAGTGCCTTTGAAGAGGGGAGCACGTCGCCGTAACGCGTGTGCGCCACGCTGGCCGTGACGTCTGCGCCGTTGATGAGCACGTCGTAAACGCCGCGTGAGGCGGCCTTGTCCACACCCATGCCGGAGGTGGAGTTAGCCTGCGGGTCAAAGTCACACAGCAGGACGCGATTGCCTTTCTCCTTGAGGGAGGAGGTCAGGTTGACACAGGTCGTCGTTTTGCCGACGCCGCCCTTTTGATTGACGATTGCAACGATTTTAGCCAAAAAAACACCCACCTTAGTCATAGAAGCATTGATCCATTTTCATTCTTGTTCAGTATAGCACAAAACGGCTCAATTTCAACAGGGAAGCTCAAATTTTGCAAATTTGTTTCACGTGAAACATGACAAGGCGCAGACCTTTACGCCCCGATTTGCCCCTGTTTGGGCCGGTGATGGGGTATCACCGCTGGGGCAGTGCTGAGGACAGAAAAAGGCCATGGTAAAGGCGCTGACCTTTACCATGACCTGAAATCAGTGTTTCACGTGAAACAAATCACTCCTGCGGCTGGGGCAGCAGCATCGTACCGTAGGGTTCTAGCGTCAGGCGGAGCAGACCATCGCCGCAGAAGAACTCCTGATGGGACAGGGCGTCCTCGGCGAGCGTGCCGTCCCACGGAAGGGTCAGCGTGACGGGCTCGTCGCCCGCATTGACTGCCGTGAGGCAGTGGTCGTGCTCCGTGCGGCGCGAGAATGCCAGCGCACGGCCCTGCGCGGCATGGTAGACGATCGTGCCGCTTTGCAGCGCCTCGTGCGATTTGCGCAGCGCGCCGAGCTGCTGGAAGTAACGCATCAATTCGGCATTCTCGCGTCCCCACGGGTAGGTGCCGCGGTTGAACGGGTCTTCAAAGCCCTGCATGCCGGCCTCGTCGCCGTAGTATAGCATCGGCGAGCCGGGAAAGGTGTAGAGGATCAGAGCCGCGAGCTTGAGGAGCGACATGCCGCGCGCAAGGTCGGAATCGCTGAGCTGATAGACCGCGCGCTCGTCGCGCGTCTGCGGCGCGGGGGAGGTGAGGCCTAAGATCGTCAAAAGCCTTGGCGTGTCGTGGGTCGAGAGGAAATTCATCGCGCCGTAGAACGCGGGCGCAGGATAGTTTTCGCGCAGCTCCTCCATGCTGTCGCGGAAGTATTCCGCGCCGCCGCCGAGCAAATAGGCCATCAGCGCCGTGCGGAACGGGTAGTTCATCAGGCCGTTCGTCTCGCGGCCCAGCAGGTACTTGCGGCGCTGGGAGTAGGCGATCTTCGTCGTGCCGTCCTCCCAGACCTCGCCGAGGAGGTAAGTGTCGGGGTTCTCCTCGTTCATCGCCGCGCGAATTTTGGCAATGAACTCGTCGGGGAGCTCGTCGGCGACGTCGAGCCGCCAGCCGGATGCGCCCACGCGCAGCCAGCGCTTGATGATGGAGTTGTTGCCCTCAATAATGTAGTCAACATAGCTCTTTTCCAGCTCATTGACTGCGGGCAGGTTCTTGATGCCCCACCAGGCGTCGTACTCGTCGGGGAATGGGTGGAAGTTGTACCAGCGGTAATAGGGCGACTGCTCGCCCTGCGCCGCGCCGAGGTCGTCGTAAAAGCCGTCGGCGTTGAAATAGACGCTCTTTCGCCCCGTGTGGTTGAAGACACCGTCGAGCATCACGTAGATGCCGCGCTTTTTCGCCTCCGCGCAGAGCGTGCGGAAGTCCGCTTCATCGCCGAGCAGCGGGTCAATGCGCTCATAACAGGCCGTGTCGTAGCGGTGGTTGGTCGAGGCCTCGAAGATCGGGCAGAGGTAGAGTGTCGTCACACCGAGAGAGGCGAGGTAGTCGAGCTTTTCCGTGATCCCCTGCAAGTCACCGCCGAAAAAGTCGCTGCACGTGATCTCGCCCTCGGCGTTCGGGCGGTATTCGGGAAGCTCGTCCCAATTTTCGTGCAGGGTGCGCGGGCCGACAAGGCCTGCAACATCACGAGATTTAGCGCGGCGGAAGCGGTCGGGGAAGATCTGATACGTCACGCCGCGGCCGAACCACGCGGGCGTTTTGTGTGTGTCGTCGTAGACTGTGAGCTGCCAGGGCTCGACCGCGTCCCACGCGCAGAGGCCGTTTTTGCCGTAGCAGCTCGTGCCGCCGTCCGCCCACGAGAGGCGGAAGTGGTACCAGACGAGCTCCACGTCATCCGGCGCGGTGAAGATGCTGCGATAGACGACGTGGCCGTCCTCCTGCGCGGGAGTAAGCTCCACCGTCGTCCATTGGTCGGCAAACTCGCCGTGAGCAAGCAGCTCACAGCGCGTGACCGCCGCGCCGCGCTCGGGGCGAAAGCAGAACGAGACATCGGCGCCGCAGGGCACCGCGCCAAAGGGAGATTTGAAGAGAAGATCGCGCGGATCAAACCATTTAGTTGACATAACACATTCCTTTCTGCCAAATAAAGCGGCTGAAACAGGCAAAAGCGCGCCGAAACGGCGCGCTTAACCCAGCAGTGTATTTTCGCCCGTGATCGCGGAGGACGCGGACGTGTTGGAGAAGTAAGCGTTGAGCACCTGCACGGCGGTAGAGGCCAACGCTGCGCCGGAGCCGCCCTTTTCGATGACGATGGCGACGGCGATCTGCGGATCGTCGTAGGGGGCAAAGCAGACGAACGCGCCGTTGTTGTTCTTCGTGTCGCCAGTCTGGACCGTACCGGTCTTGGCCGCGGCGTCGACGATACAGTCCTTGAAATACTGCGACACCGCGCCGTCAGTCGCGAGGTCGTGCATACCGGCGAGGACGGCGGAGAGATTTTCGCTGCTCATGTCGACCGTCTCGACCGGCTCGGCATCGTAGACGTATTCGAGCGCACCTGAGCCGCTGGAGCGGACGTTTTTCAAAAGGTGCGTGGCGTAGCGGTCACCGCCGCCGCAGAGTGTCGCGATGTAGTTTGCGAGTTGGAGCGGGGAGTATTCCTGATTCGCCTGACCGAACGCCGCCCACGGGGCAAGGTTCTCGCCCTCGTTCTGCGAGGGGAGGCGGCCCGCGGTGTCGCCGATCTCAATGCCGGTCGGCGCGCCGAGACCGAATTTCGCGTAATACTCGCGCAGCGTGTCCATGCCCATGCGGTAGCCCATTTCGGCGAAGAAATAGTTGCAGGAGTTCATGATCGCGCCGCGGACGTTGAGCGAGCCGTGACCGCTGCGCTTCCAGCAGTAGGTGTAGCTCGCGGAGTAGCCGGGGTACGTCCACTTGCCGGAGTCGTAGATACGCTCGCGCACGGTCGTCGCGCCGGATTCGAGCGCGGCGATGGCCGTCAGCGGCTTCAAGGTCGAGCCGGGGGCGTATTTTCCCTGCGTGGCGCGGTTCCACATCGGCTGCAGGGGATCGGTGGAGAGCTCGGCGAGGTCCTGACGGAACGTCGAGAGGGAATAGGTCGGATAGGACGCAAGCGCCAGCACGTCGCCCGTGCCGACCTGCACGACGGCCACGGCCGCGCCGCGGTCGATGCCGTCGGATTTTGTCATGGAAGAGACGGTATTTTCGAGCGCCTCCTCCACCTGTGCCTGAAAGTCGATGTCGATCGTCAGCGCCACGGTGGAGCCGGGCTTCGGCTCGACAGAGTAGAGCTCGCCGGTGATCTTGCCGGATTCGTTGAGCGTGACAAGGCGCTTGCCGTCGCTGCCGTGGAGATAGTCTTCAAACGCATTTTCCACGCCGGAGATGCCGACGATGCTCGCGAGCGTGTAGCCGTCCTTATCCTTATAATCGTCCCAGTCCTGAATGCTGCCGGTGTAGCCGAGGACGTGGGCGGCGTAGTCGGTCTCATAGACGCGCACGGACGAGGTATCCACCTGCACGCCGGCATAGTTGCCGTCCTTGATGAGGGAAATGAGCGAAACATCCACGTCGCTCGCAAATTCGAAGGTCGTGGAGCCGTTCATCTTGGCGGAGGCGAGGGAGTAGCGCAGCCCGATGAGCGTGCGCACCTTGGAATTCGGGAGCGTTTCGTCGATCCCGTACTCGCTGCGCAGCTTCAGATACAGCGCAGAGCCCGTCAGAGTGGTGGGGAGACCGTCATCGCCGACGTTCTTTTCATTGATCCACTTGAGCGAGACGAGGTATTTGACGAGCGTTTTCGCGCTGCCGTTCGCGGTGTCGTAAGCGTAGGGTGAGGTCTTGGCGAGCGGCAGCGTGTCCTTAATTTCGACGCCCTGCGCGTTCATCAGTTCGATGACGCGCAGCAGCGCGTCGTTGAGCTCGTCGGAAGGGACGAGTGAGGAATCAAAATTCAGCGTGTAGACCGCGCGGTTCGACACGAGTACCTTGCCGTTGCGGTCGGTGACGACGCCGCGTGAAGCCTTGACAGTCTCGGACTTGGCATTCGTGCGGATGGACTGGGCGAGATAATCGTCGCCGTTGACGATCTGCGCGTCGAACAGCGTGACGACGAACACGAGTGCGCAGAGAAACATCGCCGCGCCGAGCGCGATCAGGCGGCGGGTAAAGCGTTTGGAATCCATAGCGGCCTCCTTTCCTTGAGGCGTGGGGAAAATGGGAAAAATCAGTCGGGGAAGGCGCGGCGCACGGCGCGCAGCGCCGGATACACCGGCACGAGCAGCAGACACGAGAGCGCCGTTTCGCGCGCGAACAGGTGCAGCATCGGCAAAATGGCGGTCGAGCCGCTGCGCGGCAGCAGCGCGAACGCCTGCAAAAGATCGACAAGCAGAAACGCCAGCACGGTCGAGAGCAGCGCACGGGCAAAGCCCTGCTGCAATAAATTGCTGACAACAGTGGAGATAAGCAGCGCCGCAAGCGTGAAGGCAATGGTATAGAGACACGCGAATGGCGCGGGGAGCACAAGGTCGCACAGCGCGCCGAAGACGATGCCCGCGATGACAGACGAGCGCGGTAGCTCGAACGATGCCATGACCGCCAAAATGACGGGCGGCAGAAAGGGGATGACGCCGAAAAACGTCATCGACCCGAGAAGCAGCCGCCGCAGGAAAAAGAGCGCCGCCGCGGCAAGCGCGTAGAATGTCCACTTGAGCGCGGTGGTTTGGGTGAGATTCATGCGCGCCTCCCTCAGTCGACAATGTCGTAGTCCGTGATGACAAACACCTCGGTCAGGGCGTCAAAGTCCATCATGGGGGCGAGGACCGCGTAGCGGGCAAGGCCGTCGTCGCCGGTCTGGAGCGATTCGACCGAGCCGATGACAAGGCCGCTCGGGTAGTACCCGCCAAGGCCCGAGGTGACGATCTGGTCGCCGATGAGCACCTCGTCATCCGACGTGAGGTACGAGAGCTTCAGTTTGCCCTGACCCATCAGGGCGAAATCACCCTCCGCCACGGCGACCACGCCGCTGCGGAAGATGCGCGCGCCGAGCTCGGTGTCCGTGTCGATGACGGTCAGCACCGTCGACCAGTTGAGGCCGACCTCGGAAATGACGCCGACGAGATACCCCTCGGCGCTGACGACGCAGTCGCCCACGGCGATGTCCTGATCGGTGCCGTGGTTGAGCGAGAGCGACGACGTCCAGCTGCTCTCGCTGTGGGCGAGGACGGCGGTGGAGACGAACGTGAAGTCGCGCCGCTGCTGCTGGAGCTTCAAAAGCTCGCGCAGGAGCTTATTTTCCTCGCTGTCGGCCTGCGCCTGACGCTGCTGGGCGCGAAGGTGCGCGACCTCTTTTTTGAGCGCCGCGTTTTCCTCCTTGAGTGTGGTCGTGTCCTCGTAATACTGGCGCTTGTCGGCCGCCCAGTCGCTCACGGCGGTGGCGGCGGCGCGGAACGGGTACGTCAGCACGCCCGCGATGTTTTCGAGCACCGAGGACGTGGAGGAAAAGTAGGTCAAAAGGCTCAGTGCCACGGCGACCGCCGCGGCGACGGCCAGAATGCGCAGCCCGTGCTGACGGAAAAATTCTTTCAAGGCTTACCCTCCTTTCATCGTAGGGCAGGGGAGAGGTTACAGGAGCTTGACGCCAAAGCGCGCGAGCACTAAGCCAAGCTGCTCAACGGGCAGACCCATGACGTTGAAAAAGTCGCCGTCGATGCGCTCGACGAAGAGCGCGCCGCGGCTCTGCACGCCGTAGGCGCCGGCTTTGTCCATCGGCTCGCCGGTTTTGATGTAGGCGCAGATCTCGTCGTCCGTCGCCGGACGGAAGAAGACGCGCGTGGACACGGCGAAAAGCTCGCTCGTCTCTCCGCAGCGGACGCTCACGCCGGTGCAGACCGTGTGGCCGCGGCCGGCAAGCTCGCGCAGCATGCGCAGCGCATCGTCCTCATCGTGCGGCTTGCCGAGGCGGTCATTGTCCAAAAAGACCATCGTGTCCGCCGTGATGATGAGATCATCGGGCGCGCAGAGCGCGGCGGCAGCGTCGCACTTCTTCTTTGCAATATAGCGCACCGTGTCCTCGGGAGAAAGACCTTCCGGATAGCTCTCGTCAATGTCGAGCGAGAGCGTTTTGAAGTCCTCCACGCCGATACGCTGTAAAAGCTCCTGACGGCGCGGGGACTGGGATGCCAAAACGATTGCCATGATATGCCTCACTATTTGATAATAAAAAGTATAATCAAGATAAAAAATTACAATTCGGAATTCATTCTGCGCCGCGATAGAAGAGCCCACGGGTGATATTCTCCGGCGCTTCGACCGTCTCGCCCTGATACGCGCGCAGCACGCGGACGCACTCGGCGGCGCTCTCAGTCGTGAAGCGGAGCTGCGCAAAGCGCAGTCCGAGCGACTGCCAGTCCTTCGCTTTGTCCGCGAGATAAAGAATCTTTCCGTTCTCGATCTCGCTGCGGCAGCCCCACGCGCGCAGCACGGGGAAGTGCTCGCCGCGCCGGTCGGTCAGCTCGGGGGCGCTTGCGCACGCGCCGTCGCAGGGAACGGAGGCGGGGCGCTCGGTAAAGTATCGACAGCCGAACGTGTTCGCATTCAGGCAGTTTTCCGTGAGCATCAGGGGAAGGCGGCCATAGACGATGGCCTCGCACGGGAGACACTTGCTGAGGTCCCGAATCTGCGCGTCGCGCAGCTCGAACGAGACGCACGCGCTCGAAAGTCCCTGTTCTTTCCAGAAAGCGAGCGCGGCGGAGTTGTAGACGTTCAGCGCCCAGTCGCCGTGGAGCGCTGCATCGAGTCCGCGCACGAGCGAGAGATGGCCGAGGTTGGCGAGCGACACGCCCGTGACGCCTTTTTTGGCGGCGTCCTCGAGCAGCGCGCGTAAAATAGGCTCGTCCTGCGTGCGGTAGATGCGCGGCAGCACCGCGAAAAATTCGGTTCTGCCAAGATGTGGCGAAAGGTCGAGCTGGGGCAGCAGCTCGACAGGCACATACACCCGCGCGGGAGCGAGTGCGATCAGTTCCTCACTCAGCTGCTCGGCCCTGTGGAGGGAGACGGTCAAAAGCGGCTTGTCCGCGTCGTTTTTGACCGTTTCGGGCGGGACAAAGTTGAATACGCGGCGTGCAGGCACAGCGGTGCGCTGCGCTTCCATCTGCGCAAGCGCTTCGCGGCGCAGGGCGTTGAGCGCGCCCGCGCTGACGGCGAGGCCACCGTCGAGTGCGACGGCGCACTGCGCCGCCGAAAACGCCGTGCCGCCGGTTTTCTTGAGGCGCGTTTCGACCTCTTCCGCGGTGACGGCGCGGCTGCGCGCCGCCTCGGGCACTGCGCCGGTGACGGTCACGCGGTGGCCGTCTGCATCTTCCACCGTCAGGGTCATCGGCTGACCGGCGCGGATGGTGCATTCCAATGCGAGCGGCACGAGCCGCAGATTTTCCTTTTCATAGCGCGCGCGAATCTCGCTGAACCAGTCCTCGGGCCATCTTGCGTTTTCGGGCCGCGTGCCAAACATCTCGCGTCCGCGCACGCCGCGATAGTAGCCCTCGGTGAAGCCGTCGCGCGAGAAAGCGAGGGCGAGCTTTTTCTGCTCGTCCTTCGTCGGCGCGCGATGCTCGCGCAGGAGCCGCGCGTAGATCTCCGTCACGGCGGCGACGTACTCCGGGCGCTTCATGCGCCCCTCAATCTTGAGGCACGCGACGCCCATGTCCATCATCTCCGGCACGAAGGGCGCGAGGTTCGCGTCCTTCAGGCTCAGCGGATGGCCGTCCGCCCTGCCGGAAAAGCCGTAGGGCAGACGGCAGGGCTGGGCGCAGGCGCCACGGTTGCCGCTGCGCCGCCCGATGACGGCGGACATCTCACACTGGCCGCTGTAACACATGCACAGCGCGCCGTGGACGAACGTTTCGATCTCAATGGGGCTTTTTTTGCAGATCTCGGCAATTTCCTCACGGTTCAGCTCGCGCGCGAGCACCGCGCGCGTCATGCCGAGCCTTGCCGCTTCCTGAACGCCCGAGAGCGTGTGCAGGCTCATCTGCGTCGAGGCGTGCAGCGGCACGTCGGGAATGATTTTTTGCAGCGTCGATAGAACGCCCCAATCCTGCACCAGGATCGCGTCCACGCCGCACTCCGACGCGGTGCGCGCCTCCGCGGCAAGCGCGGGGAGCTCGCGGTCGGTGACGAGGGTGTTGAGCGTCAGATAGACCTTCACGCCCCGCAAATGGCAATAAGAAACCGCCGCGCGGAATTCCTCGTCAGAGAAGTTCCTCGCGCTGCGGCGCGCGTTGAACGCGCCAAAGCCCATATACACGGCGTCTGCACCGCTCTGTACGGCGGCGATGAGCGCCTCCTGCCCGCCCGCGGGCGCTAACAGCTCCGTCGTCAAGGGGTTTACTTTTTCTGCTGCTGGAGCTTGAAGATCTCGCGCTTGAGCTCGCTGACCTCATTCTTGGCCTGAGAAGCCTCGTCGAGGTACTGCTTGAGCTGACGGCGCAGCGCGTCGCCGGCCTCGCGCTCTTTGAAGAGCTCGTCGGTGATGTTCACGGCGGTCAGCACGGCGGCGTCCGTGCGGCCGACCTTGGCAGCGTCGAGCAGCTCGCTCATCTTGTCATTGACGTAGGAGCCGACCTTCTGCATATAGGAGGGGGCTTCCTCGGCGACAAAGGTGTATTCCTCGTCGCAGATGGAGATCGTGATGCGGTTTTCCATGATTTGTGTGCTCCTTTCTTTTTCGGCGTTGCACAAAAAAGGGCAAATTCCACCCATATAATCTCTAACAGTATAACACGGGAGTGAAAATGTGAAAAGGGGGAAGCAAAAAATTTCATGTTTACGAACGGGAAAATTTCATGTAGAATAATGGAATTGAAAATGGACGAAAGGGGGCGGGGGACATGGCAGGCTATGTGCTGCATTTGAGCACCGAGGAGAACATCACGCTCTCGTCGGCGACGGTCAAGCGATTGATCGCGGGTGGCAGCGGCGACGCGGCGCTGCTGTACCTCGCCATCCTGCATGCGCGCGGCGCGGCGGACTCCGGCAAGCTTGCGCGCGAGCTCAAGTGGGACGAAACGCGTCTTCGCGCGGCGGAGCAGGCGCTCTACGAGATGAAGCTCGTCGGCGCGCCGGAGAAGAAGGAGGAAGCGCCGCTCCCACCGCCCCAGCAGCTCAGCGAGCCGCCCGAGTACACGCGCGAGGACATCGCGCGAAAGCTGGAAGGCGACGGGCGCTTTGCCTGCCTTTTGCGCGAGGTGGAGCACAAGCTCGGCCCGCTCTCGACCCCGTCGGTCAAGAAGCTGTTGGGCCTCTATGAAAATCTGGGTCTGCCCGCGGACGTCGTTTACACGCTCGTCAACTACTGCATCGCGAAAAAGGAGCAGCAGTTCGGCGAGGGGCGGCTGCCCAATATGCGCGAGATCGAAAAAGAGGGCTACATCTGGGCGCGCAAGGAGCTCTTTTCCATCGAAAAGGCCAGCGAGTACATGAAGCGCGAGCAAGCCCTGCGCGGCAGATACCCCGAGTACATGGCGGCGCTGCAAATGCAGGGCGGCGCAAGCGCGCCGAGCGAGGAAAAGTATCTCTCGGCGTGGGCGGAGATGGGCTTTCCCGCCGATACGGTGTCCGAAGCCTACGACCGTACGATCCTGCACTGCCACGAATTCCGCTGGCCGTACTGCAACGGCATCCTGAAGCGCTGGCACGAAAAGGGCCTGCACACGCTCGCCGAAGTGAAGGCCGAGAACGCCAGGGAGCAGAGCAAGCCGAAGAAGAACACCACCGGCGGCAACGCCTGGATGAAGGAATATTTAAATCAGTAACGAAAGCGGGGGAGAAGGATGTCTTACGATGGGCGGCTGATGCGCCAAGCGTTGGCGCGCTTCGACGAGGACAAGCAGCGCCGCGCGGAGAATTTCCGCGCGCGCGAGCGCGCGGTGTACACCAAGTGCCCGCGCATTGAGGAGATCGACCGCGAGCTGTCGCACACGATGGCGAAGATCATCGCCTCCGGCCTGCGCCGCGGGACGGACCCGCGCCCGGCCATTGAGGCGCTGCGGGAGGAAAACCTCAACTTGCAGCAGGAAAAGCGCCTTCTCCTGACGCGCCTGGGACTGCCGGGCGACTATCTCGAGGAAAAGCCCAAGTGCTCGCGCTGCAACGACACGGGCTTTCTCGGCAGCGAGGTCTGTTCGTGTCTGCGCGGCTATTACGCCAAGGAGCAGAACAAGGAGCTCTCGGGCCTTTTGGACCTCGGCTCGCAGTGCTTCGAAAATTTCAACTTCGACTACTATTCGTCCATGCCGGACAGCGACCTCGGCGTGTCGCCGCGCACGAACATGGAGCGCGTGTACGACATCTGCCAGGACTACGCGCACGAGTTTTCGCCCAAGAGCGGCAGCCTGCTGCTGACCGGCGGCACGGGACTGGGGAAAACGTTCCTCTCCGCGTCCATCGCGCGCGTCGTGAGCGCGAGCGGCCACAGCGTGGTCTACGACACGGCGGGGCACATCTTCGCCCGCTTCGAGGCGCAGAAGTTCGGCCGCGACGACGGCGAGAACGCCGACACCGCCGTGAGACGCGCGCTCGGCTGCGACCTGCTGATTTTAGACGACCTCGGCACCGAACTGATGACGAGCTTTGTCCACAGCGCGATGTATCAGATCGTCAACACGCGCCTCATCACGGGGAAGAAGACCGTCATCTCCACGAACCTGAGCCCCGACGAGCTTGGGCGGCGCTACGGCGCGCCGGTGCTGTCAAGATTGCAGGGAGAGTATCAAATGCTGCTCTTTTTCGGCGAAGACATCCGCCGGCAGAAGAGAAAATGAATACAAAATGTAAAAAAGGCTCCGCAGAATACTCTGCGGAGCCTTTTTTCTTGCTTTTTACGGCTTGTGGATCACGGCGACGGCGCAGGGCACGCGGCCGGGACAGTAGGCGTAGTCGACATCGTCGTAGCCCGCCGCGGCAATAAACTGCTTATACGTGTCAAACGTGAACTGACGCTTGAAGTCCGCGCCCGCCTTGCCGACGGTCGAGGCAAAGCCGCTCGTCTTGCCCTGCTCGCTGCGGGTCATATAGGTCGGGACGATGATCGTGCCGCCGCTGCGGCAGACGCGGTCGAGCTCGGCAAGGGCCTTGTACGGCTCGTCGAGCAGGTGGATGACATTCGCGGCGACGACCGCGTCGAACTGCCCGTCCGGTTCATCCAAGTGCAGGATGTCGGCCTGACGGAACGTGACGTTCGGCAGCGCGCCGTATTTCTTCTTCGCCCGCTTGAGCATGTTGGCGGAAAAGTCTGTCGCGAGAAGCGAGCGGCAGCGCTCGGCGATGGCGCCGGTGAGCAGTCCCGTGCCGCAGGCGCATTCGAGCACCGCGTCGTCTGGTGTGATGTGGGAACTGACGGCGGCAATGAGCGCCTTGTGCGTTTCTTTATTAAAGATGTCGGCGAAGAGGTCATAGACCCCCGCGACGTTGTCCCAGAACATGAGTATTTTCCTCTCAACGTGATTTGTTTTTCTACACGATAGCAGAAACGCGCGGAAAATGCTACTCTCAAGAGAAAGAAAAAACGAAAAATTAAGGGAGAGGATCCTACTTTTTGTGCTTTTTATAAAAAGACTTGCCATCGGCGCACGGATGGTATATAGTCTTTATAAAGATTTCGCAAAGAAACTGCATTTTTGCGTTAAGGAGTCGAATGATGAAACGAATTTGGTCGCTGTTTGCCGTGCTGGCGCTGCTGTGCGCGCTGACGATTCCGGCGCTGGCCGCCGCGGGCGGGGAGCGAAACGTGGAGACCCCGGAAACGCTGAGTGAGGTGGAAGAGTCTGACGAAGCGGGAGCGAACGGAAATACCGTCAAGCTGCGCAAGATCTGGGCGGTGGCGGCGCTCATCGGCGTGGCGTGCTTCGGCGGCGCGCTTGGCATGGCGCATTCCGTTGCAAAGGCGGCGAACAACATGGCCGAACAACCCGAGGCGGCGGGGCAGATCCGTACGTCGATGATGATGGGTCTTGTCTTTATCGAGACGGTCATCATCTATGCGCTGATCATAGCCATCCTGATCATCTTCGTATTGTGACGATAACGAGAAAAGTGGAATAGAGCGGCGGAAGGGGGCAGCACTGTCTCCTTCCGCTGCTCTATTTATTGAAGAAAAAGGGGAGGGGTCAGGGCTCTGTTAAGAAGACGAAAAGATGCTGTAAAGCGGCGGTTGATCATGAAGGAAGACTTGCATTTCCTGCGTGCAGGTGGTATAAATAAGTGCTGCATCCCAAGCAGAAATTGGATGATAGAAACAAAAGGGGGTAGGGCGCGTGGATAAGAGAAATCGAACGCGCGAGCTGATCGTGTTCGCCGTGATCGTGCTGGCGCTGCTGGCCGGGTGTCTGCTCACGCCGTCAGGCGGCGAGAGCGAACCGATCCAGGAGGTCATGCGTGACGCGGTGCTGCACGAGCAGAACAAGGTGAGCCTGTTTGGCCTGATTGAGGTGAACCCGGGGCTCCTCTCCGCCTACATCGTGACGGGTATTTTAATAGTATTCGCCCTTGTGTGCCGGCTTTTTGTGATCCCAAAATTCAAATATGTGCCCGGCAGGTTCCAGCTCGTTTTAGAGCAGATCGTCGGCATGTTCGACGGCCTGGCCGAGGGCAGCAGCCCGCACCGCAATAAATTCCTGCGGGCGTACATCTTCACCGCCGGTGTTTACATCTTTGTCAGCACGCTCTTTGAGCTGCTCGGCATTCAGGTGGTGACCACATCAGGCCACGCCGTCAGCCTGCCCGCGCCGCTGTCCGATATCAACGGGGCGATCGCGCTGGGCGTGATGAGCTACGGCGTGATCCTCTTCGGCGGACTGATCGCCGCGGGCGTGAGGGGATTTCTGCACGCGCTCAAGGATTTCTCGCTGCCGATCTCGATGAGCTTTCGACTCTTCGGCGCGCTGCTTTCCGGCGCGCTCGTGACGGAGCTTGTGTATTACTACGCGGCGCTTTCCTATGTGCTGCCGGTCATCGTGGGCGTGATGTTCACGCTGCTGCACGCGCTTATTCAGGCGTACGTCCTGACTATGCTCACGGCAATGTTCTACGGCGAGGTTTCCGAACCTCCCGTCAAGGCGGTAAAAAAGCGCCTTTCCAAATCAACCAACAAATAAATTTTACTGAACAATGGAGGATACGATCATGAAGAGATCTGTTAAGAAATTAGTAGTTTGCGGAATCATTGCGCTGATGGTATGCGCACTTTGCAGCCTGGTGGCTTTCGCTGCCGCAGATAAGCCCGAGCCCGCTCCCCAGGACGGCACAAGCGTTTCCCAGGAAGCCGAGACGAACAGCGCCGCTGATTCCACCGGCAGCAAGGCTATCGCAGCAGGTATCTGCGTAGGTATCGCAGCATGCGGCGCCGGCATAGGCATGGGTCTCACCACTGCGAAGTCCTCTGAGGGTATCTCCCGCCAGCCCGAGGCTGCGGACAAGATCCGTACCAACATGATGCTTGGTCTGGTATTCATTGAGACCGCGATCATTTACGCCCTGGTAGTTGCAATCCTCATCATCTTCGTACTGTAAGGGGGTAATTTTATGGGAATCCCTCTGAATGTAGACTGGCAGCAGATCCTGCTGCATCTGTTCAACTTCATTATCCTTTTCGGCTGCCGCCGAGAAGCTCGCAGCCGCTGAAAACGAGCAGCAGAAGTACTCCGGACTTATCGGGAAGGCTCAGGACGAAGCCGCAGAGCTGAAGAAGAAGGCTATGGCGGACGCCGACGCCGCTGCGAAGGCTCACCTTGATGAAGCCGAGCAGGAGAAGCAGCGAATACTCGCCGACGCAAAGAGAGCCGCGCTCGCCGAGAAGAACAAGGTACTTCAGGAAGCAAACGCGCAGATCGAGGAAATGGTATCCGCTGCTGTCGACAAGCTGCTCGTACCTGCCGGAAGCGCATACGACAGCTTTGACAGCGCTGAGTCCGACGATTCCGGAAAGGAGTAATGACTGATGACAGAACACGAGATCAGAAAAGTCGAGGTCGAAGCGTTCGTATACAGCCGTGAAACTCCCACGGACGAACAGCTCAAGAAGGTTCAGGACTTCCTCGAGAAGAAGTACAACGCCGCAGTAGCAGTCATTCCGAAGCAGGACGACAGCGTGCGCGACGGCTTCCGCATCGAGATAGGCACCTCCACCTACAAGT
>OGHH01001372.1_pt1 | contig 18184 bp, 14 predicted proteins | sample 1571471 | NCBI WGS metagenome assembly OGHH01 (sample SAMEA2581936, study PRJEB24529) | metagenome | biome: Human gut stool | place: China | collected 2011
CCGGGCGGCGGAATGAGCACAGGAAGCGACATTCCGTGTTTTTTTCGTACCTTTGTATGGACGGCGGGATTGCCCTCCTGCCACATGACCGCTCTCCGTATGGACAATTTCATCGTTTCAGCCCGAAAATACAGACCTGCCACTTTCGAATCAGTGGTCGGACAGTCGCATATCACCTCCACGCTGCGGAATGCCATCGCACGCGGACAGCTCGCCCATGCCTACCTGTTCTGCGGCCCGCGGGGCGTGGGCAAGACCACCTGCGCCCGCATCTTCGCCAAAACCATCAACTGCCTCAACCCGCAGGGGAGCGAGGCCTGCGGCGAATGCGAATCTTGCCGCGCTTTCGACGAGGGACGTAGTTTCAACATCCATGAGCTGGATGCCGCCTCGAACAATTCGGTGGACGACATCCGCACGCTGACCGAACAAGTACGTATCCCCCCTCAGATAGGACGGTACAGCGTCTATATCATCGACGAGGTGCACATGCTGTCTCAGGCGGCGTTCAACGCCTTCCTCAAGACACTCGAAGAACCACCGGCACACGCTGTCTTCATCCTCGCCACGACCGAAAAGCACAAGATAATCCCCACTATCCTCTCCCGCTGCCAGATATACGATTTCAACCGCATCCGCGTGGAGGATGGCGTGGCCTACCTGAAATACATCGCCGAAAAGGAGGGTATCACCTACGACGACGAATCGTTAAACCTGATTGCGGCGAAAGCGGACGGCGGCATGCGCGACGCGCTCAGCATGTTCGACAAGGCGATGGCCTTCTGCGGCACATCGCTCGACTTCCGCGAAGTGGCCCGCACGCTGAACGTCCTCGACTACGACACCTACTTCAACCTCACCGACCTTGCCGCGGCAGGCGACTACCGGTCAGCACTGCTGCTGCTGGACGACGTGCTGCGCAAAGGTTTCTCGGCCCAGACCTTCACGGGCGGCCTGGCAGCGCACCTGCGCGACCTGCTGATGTGCAAGGACGCGGCGACCGCTCCCCTGCTCGAAGCCACGGGGACGCTGCTGGAACGCTACAAGGCCCAGAGCGCCCGGCTGGAAATCGGATTCCTATTCGATGCGGTAGCCCTGATAAACGGTGTGGATGCCACCCTTCGCAGCGCGACGAACACCCGGCTGCACGTAGAGCTCGGACTGATGAAGCTCTGTGGCATGGGGCAAAAAAAAAACAGCTTAGAGCCTGACGGACCGCAGCTTCCTCCGCTCACAGGAGGAACCGCACCGCGCTCGGTACAAACACCCGGCAGCGCCGGACAGTCTCCTGTCGGGGCGGCTGCAGGGCAATATCCTTCCTCCGTCCCGCCGCACGAAGGGACGGCTGCAACACAGCCGGTATCCGAACCCGCACGACCGGCACCGCAGCATACCGCCTCTCCGGCAGAGCGAGCGGCAACGCAGACACCCCCTATTCCGCAGCCGACGAAAGAGACGGAACGTCCCCTTGCGCCACCGGCCGGAGGCAACGATGCTCCCCATAGCCATACGCCCGCTACGCAGACGACTCCGGAACCGGCTGCCGCTCAAGCCGCAAAACCGGCTGGCAGGTCGGTTTCGGGCGTATCCATCCACAGTATCCTGAAAGGAGGAACTTCCAAAGAGAAAGCCGCGGCCGGAGAACCGGCCGCAACGGCGGCGAGACAGGCTTTCATCGCAGAGCTCGGCCGCCGCAGGCCCCGTTTCGCCACGGCATTCGCCAACATGGAGGTCACAGGCAACACCATTCGCGCCACCGTCTCCACCGATTTGCTGCGCGACGACATCATTCAGCACCAAAAGGAGCTGATTTCCCTGCTGCGTGACATCTCGGGGCTCGACGGAACGGTCGTATTCGACATCGAAGTAAAAGAGGACCGGAGCGCAGTCCGCCCCGTCAAGCCGGAAGACAAGCTCGCCCACCTGCGCAGCAAGAACGCCGCGCTCGACGAACTTCGGCGGGAACTCGAACTGGAACTCGAATAATCCCGTCCACAGGGCAGGTCGTTCTGCCGTTCTGTCTCCGGAATCGCCCGCAACCGCAATTCCACGGAGCAGCGGCATGTACGACCGAGCGGAAGATACCGGCCGGAGCAGGAAGAACGATTCGATTCCGTGTGGTATCGCAAAGCGCCGCACGCATCGACCGTGATATGGAAGAAAGAGACAGTCACCGCCTCCGTCCATGCCTTGTCCGCAACAGTTCCGAATTTCACCAACAAACCGAAACCATCATGAAGATTCTGACTTTAATCATCAAGAAGCAATGGTTCGACGCCATTCTGTCGGGCGAGAAAACCGTGGAGACACGCGAAGTGCGTCCCACCAACACGAAGTATATTTCCTACCGCGACAACAACACAGGCAGGATGTACAAAAAGGATACGGATGTACCCGAATCGGCATGGGACAGCGACAAGGGCGTCGATACGGTTGTCAACAGTTACGATGCCATCCGGTTCTGGGTCGGTTATGCACCGAACCGTCCCGGTGCACTCGTCGAGGTAAAAGGGGCGGAATTGGTAGAAATACGCGACGAAGAGACGAAAGAGCCGATAGTTTACGAATACGAAGGCAATCTATACACGGCCCTCGAGATTGATTATTTCCTGGGCAAGATAATCGAAAAAGTAAATTGCTGAATACTCGAGGTCCCGTTATACTTCGGGTTCGACCGTATATCGCATCGGCCGCATGACCGGCGTCAATCCCGCAACGTTACCGCACGTAAGGGTGACAGGTTGCGCAGGCGGAGGAAGCTCCCGCTTTTCCCCGATACTTGTTCTTCCTATAACACGCTTTACCGAACGGTCGGCCGCTTTCACAGAACGGAATCCGTATTACCATGCAGCACAGACCGATATGTCGGTGTATCCTGCAATCTTTGGCCCGGTCTTCCTGGCTGTGCACCGTCCGACCGGCTGTCGGTTGCGTACGCATGAATATAAGATTCGATTCCGGGAATCGCCTCCCATTTGTGAAAGCATTTGCAAGGCAGGGCCGCCGAAAGTATCTTTCGGCGGCCCTGCCTTGCAAATACAACGGTTGTCTCGTGCACCGCTTATCTCCGGACGGTTGCCGAAGAGACGGAGGTTCAGAAGTAAGACTGTGTACCGCCCGTTACGGCCGACAGCAAAGCGTTGGCTAACGGAGCACTCGCCCCGAAACGGAACAGCGACGGGGTAAGCCACTCGCGGCCGAGCATATTTTCCACGATGGTATAATAGAGCACGGCATCGTCCACGGTACGGATACCGCCCGCCAGCTTGATGCCGACGTTGATTCCGGTCTGCAAATAGTAATCCTTGATGGCATTGCAGATGACCATGGCCGACTTCGGCGTGGCACCGTAAGCCGATTTGCCGGTCGAAGTCTTCACGAAATCGGCACCGGAAAGGATTGCCAGCATGGAGGCGCGATAGACATCCTCCGGAGTTTCGAGCATGCCCGACTCGATGATGACCTTGAACGTCACTTCCTGTCCGGCTTCCCGACAGAGCAGTTCGAGGTCGTTGGCCAGCCGGTCGAACTCGCCCTCCACCATTTCTCCCGCATTCATCACCACATCGATTTCGTCGGCGCCGTTCTCGACAGCCATCGCCACTTCGAGCATCTTCACTTCGAGGTAGGTCTGCGCCGCGGGGAAACCGCCCGCTACGCTCGTCACGCCGATGTTCGTCCCCTCCACGCCGAGACCCGCAATGTCCACAAAGGAGGGATAGACGCAGACGGTCGCCACATTGGGCATCCCGGGAAAACGTACCGGTACGTCCACCGCCTTCTTGACAAATTCCGCTACGCTCCGCACCGAATCGCTCCCGGAGAGCGTGGTCAGGTCGAGCGCACTGAAACAGAACCTGTAAACCTCCTCGTTGCGGTTCCTGTCCATCTCGGCCCTGGCCTTTGCCACCACCGACTCCACCAGGCTGTCCGAAGCCACCGGAGCGTATTTCTGAAGTAATACCGAATAATCCATAACGATAAGGTTTAAAGGTTCGACAACATATCCCCTCTCCCGGAGATCCTCCGCGGCAAACCCCGCGGTATCCGTAGCCGACCGGCGGACTCTCCGGCACTCCATGCCGTCCTATTCCGATGGCCGTACCTAATATAACGTTTTTTCCGCAAACGGACAAATCCGCCGCCTATTTTTCGCCGCCGTATCCCAACAGGGCACGCGCCTGCGCCACGGCCGCTTCCGTCACCTCGCTGCCGCTCAACATCTTGGCAATCTCGCCGACACGCGCCTCACGGTCGAGCAGGCGGATACGGGTAACATTTCCCGAAGGCGACGCCTCCTTGTAAACGAGAAAATGCGTCTCCCCCTTCGACGCCACCTGCGGCAGGTGCGTGATATTGACTACCTGCATGGAGTCGCCCAGTTCGGCGATTATTCTCCCCATCGCATCGGCTATCTTTCCCGATACGCCGGTGTCTATCTCGTCGAACAGTATCGTCGGAAGTTTGGTACTCCGGGCCACGATGGATTTCAGGGCCAGCATGACGCGTGACGTCTCCCCGCCGGAGGCAATGCGTTCGAGACTCTGGAGTCCTTCGCCGCCGTTGGCATTGAACAGAAACCGGACACTGTCCGCGCCCGAAGGGGAGAGTGCACCCGAAGGGGTTATCTCCGTCACGAACCGCGCCGAAGGCATTCCTAAACGGGCAAGTACCCGGCCGACGGCTTCGTCGAACAGGGCCGATGCCTCGGTACGGCTCGCCGTCACGGCAGCCGCAAGTCCTTCGGCGGTCACCCTGAGCGCTCCGGTCTCGGCCTCCAGTTCCGCTATCTCCGCATCGGAATCGGTGATGGCCTCAAGCCTGGTGGCCAGGTCGTTCCCGAGTGCCAGCAGCTCATCCGACGAAGCGGCGCCGTAACGCCTCATCAGGTCGGAAACAGCCCCTATCCGATTGTCCACAGCCTCCAGCCGCGCAGGATTATCTTCTATGCGTCCGGCCAGTGAAGCGACTTCTCCGCTTACATCTTTCAGTTCCACGTAGGCGGAATGTATGCGGGCAGCCAAGTCGGAGGTTCCCTCCAACACCCCGCCGATGCGCTGCAGTGCGGCCTCTGCGGTCTTCAGGGCTGCAAGCACCCCCGTCTCGTCGTTCTCCATCAGGCCGCCCGCCTCGGAGAGTGCAGCGAGTATCCCCTCGGCATTGGACAGCTCCCGCTGCTCGGCCTCCAGCTCCTGCAGCTCTCCTTCATGCAGCCCCAACGCAGCTATCTGCTGCCACTGGAACCGCATATACTCCTCGTCACGGCGGTTCCGCCCGACCTCTTCGCGCAGACGCGCCAACTCCTGCTCCCGTTCACGCAGGGCACGGTACGCCCTGCCGTATTCGGCCCGCAAGCCGCGGTTATCGGCCAGGCTGTCCAGCACACGGATGCGGAACTCCCCGTCGGCCACCAGTACCCCCTGGTTTTGGGAATGGATATCTATCAGGTGCGCCGCAAGCTCCCGAAGCGTGGCAAGCTGTACGGGCAGGTCATTCACGTAAGCCCTGCTCTTGCCGGCGGGCGTGACGATGCGGCGGATAACGGTATGCCGTTCGTAATCGAGCTCGTTCTCGTCGAAAAACGTTTCGAGCCCGTATCCGCCCATATCGAACAGCCCCTCAATCACGCAGTTCCTCCCGGAATCCTTCAGCACGGCCGTATCGGCCCTATTCCCCATTATCAGTCCGAGGGCCCCCAGCAGAATCGACTTGCCGGCACCCGTTTCGCCCGTGATGATATTCAGCGACGGGGAAAGTTCCAGCTCAAGCTGCTGTATAAGTGCGTAATTCTCTATCGACAACCTTTCGAGCATCTCCGGAATAGCGATGTTTTTGCGTTCGCTAAGTTACATATTTTGTCCGGGAAAAGGTACGCGACCCGATACGGTCGGAAAAATTTTCCGTCCGACACGGTACGACTCGCCGCATCCACCTTCCCGCACGAACGGAACGAAACGGGGGCGCAGCCCCTTCGGAACCCGCCCCCGTATTTCCAGCCGGCATATGCCCGGCTACCACTCTATCGTCATTTCGTCGAGCAGGTGGCCCGCTCCAGCGAACTTGTCTATCACGAACAGCACGTAACGCACGTCCACGTTGATGCAGCGCTGGAGTTCCGGTTCGAAGAGCACATCGCCGCTCATGGCATCCCAGTTTCCGTCGAAGGCGAGGCCGATGAGCTGGCCACGGTCGTTGAGCACGGGACTGCCGGAGTTACCGCCGGTAATGTCATTCGTGGAGATGAAGCAGGTATTCACATGCCCCTTCGCACCGTTCCGTATCTCCTTACGGGTAAGCCCGGAAAGGTCGGCATAGGGACCGTAGTCCTGCTCGATGTAGAGCTCCTTGAGCTTCTCGGGGACGGTAAATTCGGTCGGATTGAGCTCATCCTCTTTCTCCATGACGCCCGTCAGCGTGGTGAAGTAGTCGTAATCCACGGCATCCGCGGGAGAGTACGACTTCACGTTGCCGTAGGTGAGACGGATGGTGAAGTTGGCGTCGGGATAGTGCTTGCCGTCGGCATCCATCTCAAGCAGTCCCTTGATATAGAGTTTGTGCCCTTCGGCGAATTGCATCGCCGGCTCCCGAAGCTGTTCCACGAGGCCGTTATGTTTGGCGACGGTCGTATTGAACACCATCAGGGCCGGGTCGTCCGCCGGGAGCTCCCCGCCGCCGGCCAGGTAACTTTCGAGCTTCTCCCTGTTCGCGTAAATCGAGTTGTCGTACAGCCAGTCCACATAAGCCTGCACGTCGCCGCCGAAACGACCCTCCACCTCGGTCGTGATGAATTCGGGCATGTTGTCGGGCGACACCATCTCCATCGTGAGCTCTATCATGCGCTTGGCCACTTTCCTGTCGGTCGGCTCGTTGTAGTCCTTATAAACCGCGGCAATGGTCTCCTCAGCCGCGAGCGGCTCGGCCGAAAGCAGGTCGGGAAGCGCACGGCTGAGCACGGCGGCTATCGACGCCACCTCGACACTGCTCACGATGGCTTCGCGGAGCACCTGCCTGTCACTCTCCAGCGGTACGGAGACCTCTTTCGATGCGGCTATAAGCGGCAGAGCACGCAGGTATTCGCTCCTTGCCGGGTCGGCCTGCACCCACCGCGTGAAAGCCGCCTCCTGCTCCTGTCGACGGTCGCGGATGCCGAGCTTGCGCACGGCCTTGCTCTTGCCGATGGAATTTTTCCAATAGTTGGAAGAGTTGGCATACTTGTCCGAATATTGGATGCGTACCCGGTCGCTCGCCTCCATATCCTCTTTCAGTATCTTCTGGCGTTCGCCGCGGATGAGGATGCGGTTCGGGTTGGCCACGTCGAGCATCTCGTCGATTTCGTACGTGGTCATGTAGCGCGTCGTCGTTCCCGGGAAACCCATTATCATGGTGAAGTCGCCGTCTTTGTAGCCCTTGGCCGAAACGGTCAGGTGCACGGGAGCCCGGTAAGGCACGTTCTCAGGCGAATAGTCGGCCGGCGTCGTCCCGTCCGCAGCGGCATAGACACGGAATACGGAGAAGTCGCCCGTGTGACGCGGCCACATCCAGTTGTCGGTATCGCCCCCGAACTTGCCTATCGAACTGGGCGGAGCACCGACGAAACGGATGTCGGTGTACTCGTCCATGACGAAAAGGAAATACTGGTTCCCGCCGAAAAAGCTCTCCACGAGTATCTTCTTGCCGGGATACTCCGCCCGGTAGGCTTCGGTCAGCTCGCCGCGCCGTTCATTCACCTTTGCGGTATACTCCTCGAAAGGCAGCCCCTCCAGCCCTTCGGTCATGCGGTCGGTCACCTCCTCAATCTTGCGGATGAAGTGTACCGAGAGGCCGGGAACGGGTATCTCCTCGGAGCGGTCCATTGCCCAGAAACCGTTGGCCAGATAGTCGTTCTCGGTCGTGCTGAGCTGCTGGATACTGCTGTAACCGCAATGGTGGTTGGTGAAGATAAGCCCGTCGGGCGATACGATTTCGCCCGTACAACCGGGCCCGAAGATGATGATGGCATCCTTGAGCGACGGCCCGTCGGGATTGTAGATATCGGTAGCCTTCAGTTTCAGTCCGGCTGCCTTCATATCGGCGTAATTCGTTTTCTGGAGGTAGGGCAGCAGCCACATCCCCTCATCCGCAAAGGCAGTCAGCCCCAGCGCCAGCGCACCGAGCGCCGAAAGGAAGAGTTTTTTCATTTACGTCTTGATTTTTATGTTTGTCGTATAAGTATTCCTGTTCCGCACCCGCATCGCACGCCGGCGGGACGCGGATACAAATATAGCGGTTTGGAACGAGTTTCACAATCCTGCCGGGGCCAAACCGGGGATTGCACCCGAAACCCCGAAAAGCCGCCTGACGGCACGATACGCATGCCGCCCTGCCATAAGCTCACTCCGCAACCGAAGCTGTCGACAGCGAGGAGACTTTCCCCGGCATATCCGACTTTTCCACAATTATCCATTATATAATATTTGTTATTAACTAAATTAATATTAACTTTACGATAGGTGTTTTGATAAAATATAAACCATTCACTACTCATGCTTATGAAACGTATGCTTTTATTCGCCGTACTGGCAGGCATCGCTGCCGGAACGGCAGGGTGCAAACAGCAGGATGCACCGAAACTCGACCGGCAGGCCGTCCGGCTCTATGTGGGCGACCAGGTACGAATCACGGCCGACAGGCCCGTCGCGTGGAGCGCCGCGGACGACTTCTATGCCGCGGTGGACGCCGACGGTACCGTCACCGCCCGGCACGTCGGCACCACGACCGTCACCGCAACAGCCGACTCCGGCAGCGCCGCATGCACCGTGGAAGTACAACCCCGGTACGATACGTTCGAAGAACCGCTGTACGAACTGTTCGGACAACCGCTGTCCGTACTCAAAAAGGCGGAAACACGGGAAATATTGGAAGAAAACGATACCTCTATTTTCTATAAGGGAGAACGGCCCTACATAGCGAAAGTTCAGTACAGATTCGACAAGGGCGAAGACCCTGTCGTTTTCTATGCCCATATTTTCATCGAAAAATCGTACAAAGAAGAGATGAGAAACTTTTTCTTCGAGCGCTATGAATACGATGAGGAAACTAATGTTTTTCATACTTATCATAATTACCAGTCACCCCCTTTCGTATCGATAGGATTCTACGAAATGCAGCCGGAATACATCATTGCATCCTATAACAACACCTATATACCGGGCTTGCATACGCAATTCTGAAACCATGTAACTTAAAAAACCATGAAACGTCTTCTTTTTTCCATCGTAATCGGTGTCTTGTCTATCGGAACTGCCTGTGTACGGCAGGGAAATCCCGATACCACCAAAAGTCCGGAGCAGTTACAATACGAAAGGGCCGTCTATCTCATCAAAGAAATGGGGTACGATATATCCGATATACGTTCCGCCGCGAACGGATACATTGTCGAAGGCGACATATTACTGACCCAGAGACACCTCGACGAATTCGAGTCGCGAGTTCAAACCCGGCAGAATTTTAATCAATATTGGCTGACTGTCAGCAAAGACAATCAAAAGATACAAATCAATTCTGCTTTTCCGTATGTAGACTTTTCGTTAGACTGCCTCGACGCCATTCAGTACTGGAATGAAAAATCCCAATGCAGCATCGTCTTGTCAGGAGCTGGAGGGAACAGTATCATCGACATCATCACCGAACCTTTCAAAACGGTGGATGGCTACGAAGATTTCAATACGCTCATGCTCGTTACTCCTCCCACAAGCGACGGTTATCCGGGAAGTATAAAAATCAATTCGCAGAGCTCTTATCTGCCTAAACCTTCTACGGAGCAAGCCAAATATATGATATTGCATGCTGTCGGTCATGCCATAGGCTTTACCCATACATTAAGAGACCCAAATGACGGAGGCGACCAAAGCCCTGAGGAATATGGAGTACTAATTGAAGGTACTGATTATTATGATGCGAAATCAATTATGGTCAAGGAATCGCATTCGGGCTGGAGCGGCTTCAGCGAAAACGACATCAAGGCGTTCAAAGCCGTGTATCCCCTCGACGAGCCGGAGCCGGAGCCGGAACCGGAACCGGAACCGGATATAGACCCCTCAATCCCCTGGATATACTCGCAAGATGATTTCGATATCGAACTCTCCGTGCGGGATTTTTCGGAAGACACGCCGTATGTATTCCAAAACTACGTAAAACAGACCGGCGATTTCTGGTATTACCACGAGAATAAACAGAAATACATCCGAATAACGGACGCGAACGGCAGGGTCGTAGCACTCGGCAAAGCGAACGAAAGCTATTCCATTCCCTACGGTGAGTACACGCTACAATACGGCGTCTTGGTTGAGTCGGTATTATGCGGGGAGGCAAAAGTAAAGTTCTGGCAGACGCAGCCCCGGATATGGACCAATGCGAGGGAGAATGAAACCATCGACCTTGCCCGGGAATACGTCGTCAAATGCGAATTCGATACCAACTCCCCCGACTGGCAGGAATACACGAAAAGCGTGAAGATGGTCGATACGGGAACCACAGAAGAAGTCCCCCTCAGATTCTCCGAAACCGCCGACAGATGGTATTTCAGATTTCCCGACAGGGGTACTTACAAAATCATCCTGACCGTTACCAACCGGCTCGGCGAGACGAAAACGGCGGAAAAGACGCTGCAGATAACATCCATCGACAGGACGCCGGTCTTTTACAAGATGTACGAAGAGTACGTCGGAATAGAATACGGATACCTGAAGAACAACGAAGCCGTATCACGCTTCTCGCTCAGATTCTATTCCGACGCCGCATGTACGCGCAGGATAGCTTCCACCGAAAACACCATCGAATGCAGCTACATCCTGTGGGACGACTACTACGACATCGACTCGGAACCGGTCTCCTCTACCATACAGGAGCAGGGTACGTTCCTGATACCGGTCGGTTCCTCGACCTGCGAACTGCCCCACGACATCTTCAACGGTACGCCCTATACTTTGGACCAACATATATTCCGATACGAAATAACCGGATTCTATTACAAATAAATTCGGTCTCGACCCGGCCAGATACCCTTTATATCCGAATCAATACGAGGATGGATGCGGCATAAAACCACCGCATCCGTCCCGGCAAACTTCGCACCTTGATATAGCACGACCGACATTCCGACCGGAGAAACGCAACCAAACGCACGTTTCCGGCAGGATAGACAGACTGTGCCTGCCGTCCGCCGCAGTTCTATCGTTATCAATGAAGATGTTCGGCCGCCATCGCATCGTCGTAGGTCTTGTGAACCGTACCGTACGGGTGCTCTACCGGAGCATAAATCGAATAAAGCTTCAGCGGTTTATCGCCGATATTTACCAGATTATGCCATTTGCCGGCCGGTACGAATACCGCATGGTCCGCTTTCGCCGTCCGTACATAATTAAGGTCTTCCTTGCTGTCGCCCATCATCACTTTGGCCTCACCCTCTTCGATACGCAGGAACTGGTCGATATCGGGATGCAATTCGAGCCCCACCTCGCCGCCGACCGGAATGGTCATGAGCGTCACCTGAAGATTGGTTCCCGTCCACAATACCGTTCGGAAATTTTCGTTTCCAAGCGTATAGGCTTCGATATCGAGTACCGCAGGCTCTGCGCCATAGTCTTTCAGCTCAATCATGGATTTCGTTTCGACAGCAGTCGAAACGGTCGTTTTATCCCTCTCTGCCTGGGATGCCCGTCCGCCGCAGGATGTACATGCCGCAACAGCGACGGCGAACAATCCTGCCTGAAAAAAATACCTAATCATAACAGTTCTGGCAATTAATGTGAAACTTACGTGTGTTCACAATATAAGCATAAAAAACAGATTCAGCAATCTTTTGCGAACAAAAACAGCAATCCATCAGCAGACATGGCATTAGCATCCCCAGTACTGATTGCCACATCCGGCAGTTCCGAAAACATCATCCCTTCCGACCGACTCTCCAAATCGGTTATCAGACATATCCGCTGCCGCCAGACAGCATGCTCGCAAACGTCAGACACCGGTGTACGGATATCCGCCGGAGACCGGGTTCGGCGCCCGCACAATCCCGAAGCAAACAGCAGTCCCGTTCGGAACGTAAAATACGCATTCTGTCCATCTACCGACAAAATTACCGTTAACAATATCATTGCATATATTATTGCAAAAGACGTATATTTGTCGCGCCGACCGGACATCCGCCCGACACAGACCTGCTGCGCATCCGCATCGTCCCGCCGACACAGCGCTTACGACATTACCAAAACTCAATCGAATATGAAAAAATTGGAAAGAATGTCTTACGAATCTCCCGTAATGCAGATTATCTCCGTTGCGGTCGAACAGGGAATTGCTATCAGCAGTCCGGACAATGTACAGGGCTCCCACGAAGATGTGAACATCGGTACCGAATACTAACCTCATCCATCCGACAGTCATGAGAAAGATATTGACAGTTGCGACGGGCATCCTTCTGCTCGCCGCCTCATGTTCCAAAGAGGCAGACAACGAAACGAAACTTCCCGCTCCGGACGAAAACCAAATCAGGGCGACCATCGAACCGGTCTTCAGCGACGCCACCACCCGTTCGGAATTCGACAGCAACATGAAAATCATCTGGTCGCTGGGCGACCAGATAGGGGTGATGACTCCCGAAAAACCCGACGCCAACATGACCTATGTCATCCGGGAACAGGAGCACTGTTCCGCAGGGATATTCACGCTGGACGCCGACATCAAACTGGAAAGCGACACTTTTTACGCCTACTATCCGCGTACCGCGAACGACTGCTGCATGACGGACGAAGCGGAACTATCTTTGGTACTTCCGGCCGTACAGACCTATAAAAAGAACTCCTTCGCCACCAACGCCAACATTGCCGTAGCCGTCTCGACCGACGGACGCGAATACGCTTTCCGGAACGCCTGCAGTTACCTCGACGTCAAGCTTCAGGGCGACGGCATCGTGCTGGACAAAATCGTCATCACGGCCGGCAAAGATACCAGCCTGCCGAACCAGAAACTCTATCTCGCCGGCAGCGGCAAAGTCTGCTTCAACGACTACGACAGCGAACCGGTCTTCGAACTGGACGGCAGCTCCGACAACAACCGGAGCATCACGCTGAACTGCGACAACGTCGCGCTCGAGGCAGACGCACCGACCGACTTCTATTTCGTCATGCCGGCCGGTACCTACTCGGGAATTACGGTGGATGTCTATACGGCCGACGGACAGAAAATCTCATACGTCAAAGGGCTTCTCGGCGAAGGGCTCGTCTTCGAACGCAATACGGTCAATTCGTTCAAGGTCGAAACCATAACGACGGCACCGACCGACGAGGTGGAAGAGGTGGACAATGTCTATACGGTCAGCACTCCCCAGCAATGGAACTGGCTGGCGGCACAGGTAGATACCGGCAACACCTTCGAAGGCAAGACCATCACCCTCGCCCAAGACCTCGACTTCGACGGTATCGAATTCATATCCATGGGGATGGAGGCCGATTACATGACCGACACCTCGCTCCCCCTCCATCCGTTCCAAGGCACCATCGAAGGTAACGGAAGGACTATTTCCAACGTGAACCTCTCTTCTGACGGGCGTGCCTGCGGAATCATCGGTTACGGCAGGGAATGTACGCAACCTGACCCTCTCCGACATCACCGTCACCGGCGCCGGGAAATGGAAAGGCGCGCTGGTCGGCTATCTGTGGAACGGTACCGTCGAGAACGTACACGTCATAAATGCGCTCATACACCCCTATGAGGAGACGCTCCCTCAGGAACCCTACCGCTACTCATACCGTATCGGCGGCATGATAGGATTCTGGAGCGGCGACAAGGATGCGGCCATCAGCAACGTATCCATCCGGAACGCCGAAGTACACGGCAGTTACGCCATCGCCGGACTCATAGGAGGCATCCAAGGCACAGGCCGAAAAACGATAGATAATGCCGCAACCGACGGCATCACAGTCACCAATCACGGTATCCCGTACATGTCTGGAAGCGACTGTTACTTCGACAGCGCAGCGCTTCTGGGCGATTGCACCAACAAACAGGGCGAATTGGTCTTGACGAATATCACCATCGGTTCCTGGGCCCTATACGACCAATCGGACGAATCGGTGACAAAAACGCTGACCGACCAGACATGGTGCCACCTTCCCTATGTCGGAGAAATGGACGGGAATTCGCCCATTACGCTGGACAGTGCATCACTCTCTCCCATCCCGGTCACGGCGACCGAAGGCTGACCTCCTCTTCACAACCGAAATTCCCCGACAGGACGGCGTCCTGTCGGGGAATTTCGTATCTTTAGCCGTCGATAAAACGCACGCTTATGACATCCATCTGCACGGTGCTTGCAGTAGCAGATATCGCCACCGCAAGGAAATTCTACGAAGAGTTGTTCGGCTTGGAAGTATGGCAGGATTACGGCATCAACGTATCCTTTACGTGCGGTCTGGCACTGCAGCAAGCGTTCGGCTGGCTGGTCGGCCTGCCGGAGGAGCGGATTGCGAAGCGCCCGAACAATATGGAGATATGTTTTGAGGAACCCGACTTCGACGGCTTTCTGAAGAGACTGGAAAGATTTCCCGGCATCGACCGGCTGGGCACGGTCACCGAACAGGGCTGGGGACAGCGCGTCGTCCGCTTCTACGACCCGGACGGACATATCATCGAAGTCGGCGAAGAGATGAAAACGGTCATCGAACGTTTCCTCGCCACGGGCATGACACTGGAAGAAGTCTCCGTCAGAACGGATGTTTCCGTCGGAGACTTGACGAAACTGCTGAACGGCTGAACCCCCACATTAAGTAACAGTACAAACCGGAGGTCTGAAGCCCCCCGAGCGGCACCCCCGTTTCCGCAGACTGTCGGCGTTTCCGTTTCGGATATCGGCGACCGGCGACACAAGGGCAGGGCTATCCGGAGAAAGGAAAAACAGGGAGCGGCGGAAACCGCTTTCCTCTCCCGGATACTATCTTTGCAGCAAGCATCCGGAACGAATGGACAAACGCAGGAACGAACCGACAGACAGGGAACGGCGCCGCAACCGCCTGGCAGGTGCGGCACTCTTCCTGTTGCTCGCCGTGGCAGGCAAGCTGTATTACGACTACTGCCTGCATAACCCCATACCCGGCAGCCCCCCTCTTACAATAACCCACAAGGCACACCCGCAGGACTCCGCAGGGGATACCCGGTACCTTCGCGCCGACGTCCGCGACATGTCGAACCGAGAGGCCCGCAACGAAAGAGATACCGCTCCGGAGCCTGCAACGGAAACGGCCGCAGCCGGAACCCGAAGCATGACCGGCCCGCTGGAACTGCCCTCGTTCGACAGCGGCGACATCCTCATCCGGAACGCAGAGGGCAGATATACGCTGCGGTACGATACGGCGTACCGGCAGGCTTCGTGGGTGGCCTACGTCCTGACGGGCGAGGATGCGGCCCCCGGCCAAGCCAAACGCCGCGACCGGTTCGTACCCGACCCCACCGTAGTAAAAGCCGGATATCCCACCGCCACCACCGCCTCTTACAAGGGGAGCGGATACGACCGCGGGCATCTCTGCCCTTCGGCCGACCGTTCCCGTTCGCAGGAAGAGAACGACTGCACCTTCTACCTCTCCAACATCGCTCCACAGACACCCGCTCTGAACCGCGGCCCGTGGAAAGAGCTCGAAGAACAGGCGAGACGGTGGGCCGTGCGGTGCGACACGCTCTACATCGTTGCCGGAGGCGTCCTGACGTCCGGTCTCGATACCCTGCCCTCGGGCATAGGCATACCGGAATACTTCTACAAGGCGATACTGGCACGAGAGGGAAACGACTTCGAGGCCATCGGATTCCTGCTGCCGAACGCAACGCACTTCGAAGGAGAATATGTGGATTATGCCGTCCCGATAGAGCGTCTGCAGGCTTTCACCTCCCTCGATTTCTACCCCAATCTGCCGGACAGTACGGAGCAAAGGGTGGAAAGGGAGTATTCGTACCGTTTCTGGTTCGGACAATGAGATAAGCGGCCGGCGCCACACCGCAAGCGAAAAGAAGAACGGAGGCCGCGTCTAACGGCTCGTACCGGAATCTTTCCGGCCGAAGATGTTGTAGCGGGCGAGCAGGCGGTTCCGGCGGGGCAGAAGGGCGAACTCAGCCAACAGCAGGAGAAGCACTGCGACAAGCAGGTATTGGTAACGTTCGTCGTACTCCTCGAAGACCATCTCCGACAGATGCGCCTTTTCGGTTTCGTTTATCCGGGCGATTACCTCCTGCAGTCCTATCGACTGGTTGCCGGCACGCACGTAGGCCCCTCCGGTCGCAAGGGCTATCTCCTGCAGCGTCTTTTCATCCAGCTTGGACACCACGATATCGCCGTTCTCGTCCCGGATGAAATCACCGCCGAGCTCGATGGGAGCCCCCTCGGGCGTACCTATCCCGATGGTATAAATCTTCACGCCCTGCGAAGCGGCATGTTCCGCGGCCGCGAGCGAGTCGTCTTCATGGTTCTCCCCGTCGGTGATGAGGATGACGACACGGCTGTTCTCGCTCCCCGACGTGAACGACGAAGCTGCGAGCGAAATGGCACTGCCGAGCGCGGTACCCTGCTTGGAGACCATATTGGGCGATATCTGCGCCACGAAGTTGCGGGCCGTCAGATAATCGGACGTAATGGGAAGCTGCACGTAGGCGTCCCCTGCGAAGACGATGACGCCCACCTTATCCTCCTCCAGTCCCTCCAACACCTTTTCTACGGCATATTTGGTACGTTCGAGCCGGTTGGGTTCGAAATCGCGGGCCAGCATGGAGTTGGAGACATCGACCGCTATCATTATCTCCACCCCTTCGCGCTCCACCTCCCGGAGTTTGGAACCGAGCTGCGGACGGGCCATCGCCACTGCAAGCAACGCCAGCGCCGTCAAAAAAAACACCGCCTTGTTGCGCATACGCGTCGGCGAAGCCTCCGGCATGAGTTCTGCGAGCGTCTGCGGATTGCCGAAACGCTCCAGCCTTCTGCGGCGCGACCGAACGGCCAACAGATACACCGCCGTCAGCAGCGGTATCGCCGCCAACAGGTACAAATAATCCGGAACCGCGAATCTCAACATCTCCTATCCATCTGTTTTTACCCGGCGGTGCTCTCCGCCGACCCTATTGCCTCTCCTTTACAGAAAGCGCCGCAACGTTCTTCCTCTTCGTAACCGCCGTTGTCACACGGCTCCGACACGGAAATTCTCCCCTCCCCGACCGACGGCAGCCTTACGGCAGCCGCCTGAGCCAAAGGAAACGCACGAGGAACTCCGCCGCGAGCAGAATGAACGCCCAAAGCATGTACCTTCCGGCCAGCTCCGTATGCGTCATATACTCGCTGGTCTCTACCCGGCTTTTCTCCATTTCGTTTATACGGGAATACACCTCCGCCAGCGTCCCCGCATCGGTGGCCCGGAAATACTCCCCTCCGGTACGCGAAGCGATGTCGGTGAGTATCTCTTCGTCTATCTCCACCGGCATGGGAACGTAACGCACCATGCCCCACATGTCCTGCACCGGATAGGGAGCCGTTCCGCGCGTCCCGACACCTATCGTATAAACGCGTATTCCGTACGAGGCGGCGATATCGGCCGCCGTGGCGGGCGACACCTGGCCCGCATTGTTCACGCCGTCGGTCAGCAGGATGACCACCTTGCTCTTGGCATCGCTTTCGCGGAGCCGGTTGACAGCCGTGGCCAAGCCGTTGCCTATCGCCGTACCGTCCTCTATCATGCCGGTACTAATCTGCCCCAACAGCGTCTGGAGCGTACTCCGGTCGGTCGTCAGGGGACTCTGCGTGAAACTCTCACCCGCGAAGGCCACGATACCGATGCGGTCGTTGGGTCTGTCGGCCACGAATTTGGCGGCCACGTCCTTTGCCGCCGTGATACGGTCGGGTTCAAAGTCGCGGGCCAGCATGCTGGTCGATACGTCCATCGCCAGCACGATATCGATACCTTCGGTGGTCGTGGAGCTCCCCTTCTCGGAGTTCTGCGGCCGGGCCAACGCCACCACGAGCAGCGCCACCGCCGTACAGCGCAATACGAACGGCAGGTGCCGCGCCCAATACCTCACCCCTCTGGACACTCCCTCCAGCGGGACGACCGAAGAGATGCGCAACGCAGAACCGCCCCGGCGGACGCGCCACACATAAAGCGCGGCCATCGGCAGC